>Ga0070754_10003158_pt1 | contig 11733 bp, 17 predicted proteins | sample VirMetDEL_Sep_01_FD_75181 | JGI IMG/M metagenome (GOLD analysis project Ga0070754, IMG submission 75181) | Aqueous microbial communities from the Delaware River and Bay under freshwater to marine salinity gradient to study organic matter... | ecosystem: Environmental > Aquatic > Marine >... | reverse complement strand
CTGCCATCAAAATTCCATAATGGCAAATCATCTAGATACAATTCATTATCCTCTGGATAAAAATAAAATATTCTTGTTTTACTTCTCAAATTATTATTGGCATCTATCCAAATATATTCTAAACTGTAACATGTCATTGTAATTAATTACAAAGTTATATTTAAATACAAATAAATAATATTTTTTTAAAATAGAGGGAAAAAGAAAACATCCTCATTATTTTTGGATTTCTCTCTTTTGATATGATTTGAAATCAATGGGCATTTTGAATAAGTATATTTATATCCACCTTTTTCTATAATTTCTGTTTTCTTCGTTAATGTTTCTGTGCATTCAATATTTACTATTTCGTCCGCACAATTTTCTTCTATTGCATTATTTCCATATAACCACCAATCATTATTAATTTTATTTTTAAAGTCATTTTCAGTTATATTGATTCTATTTGCTTGCATTGTAACTATTTCATCTTCCATCTGATTTATAAAGGACAAATAACTTTCTATTCTAGATTTTTGATCAGCTATACCTAACGCCATTTGATGTTGCATTAATTTACCATGTGGTAATATATATCTCTCTTTACATGATTGTAATATGATAAATCCCATACTATATGCACTTTCAGCAACACAACTGAGATTATATTTTTGTATTTCAGAAACAATTTTCATACCATGAGTTACTGACCCTCCAGGTGTATTTAAATATACTATAGTATTATTCTTTCGTGGTAATAAATTTAAGTCATGAATAAATTTACTACTTGATTCTTCATTTATCTCTCCTTTCAATAAAATATTATTTGTTGTATTGAACTTTAATATTTTAGTTGGTTGAGAGAAAATCATCGGTAAATATAAAAATAATAACCAAATCATTATATTATTGCTAAATATAATTATTTTTTTTGTCATTCACTACATTGATGTAGTGTATAAATATTAATAAAACATATTAACTAGTTTTTTAGAAAATTCTCCATCACTTGGGTAATGGAGACCTGCTTTAATTCGCACTGAATTACATCTTTCAGCAATAGCGTCAAGTTGGGATTGTAACTCAGGATAAGTTTTACCTAAATGTTTTGCCAAATAATAAGCTTGAAATGCATGACCAGCAGGATAAGCAGGGGTATTAGCAGAAATAGAATTGAGCACATCCAAATTAGTTTTTATTTGTTTTGGTCTAGGTCTATTAATTAAATATTTAAAAAGGGAAATAATAAAAACAACATGAAATTGTGTAATCGTATCATCTATTTCCTTAATAGATAATGGAACAATAGAAGTAAAAGCAGGACTAACACTTTTATCTGTTAAATGAAAAAAATCGATATCATGTTGGTTTCTTAATTTAATTTCTTTTTCTATTTCTAATACTTCTTTTTCACTATTAGGATAAATACATAATGTAGGTAAAACATAAATATATCGAATAGGCGAGATGATAATAAGTATTAAATAAATAATAAATACATAAAATAATATATTCATATAAAAAATGAAAATATTATTTATTTGTTAATTTAAAATCCACCAGGGAATTTTACAAGATTTGCTCCAATACCGAAACCGGCACCAGAACGAGCTCCAACAGCAAGAGAAGGAACATAAGTATCCAAAATACTAAATGTTGCTGCAGCAGTTAAAGCAATAAGAGCAACTTCATCTAAGTTAAGTGCTTTCTTTGGGATGGCATAGGCAGCAATAGCAACCATAAGGCCTTCTACGAGATATTTGATAGCTCTCTTGACGAGTTCACCTAAATCTAACATTCCACCTGTCATAGTTATATAAATAAAAAAGAAAAAAATATAATTTAAATAAAGTTCGTAAAAACACTTAAATATTAATATTATAGATATTTATAATGAGTTTTTCTAAACCTGTCAATCCAAATGAGCCACCAGAGGGTGTAACACTACAAAAAAATACAGATGGAACAGAAAACCCTAAATATGTTGATTTATTAGATGAAGATAAAGCAATAGCAGGACAAAAATTTGCTTGTATGTCTTTTATATCACCTGAGCAAATCCTAAAACAAAAAGAAATGTATTTTTTTGAAGAATTTATTAAGAAATGGGATTTTTCTAAATCAATGGAAAAATTTCTACAATTTTTAAATTTTATTTCATATAAGTATCATGTGGATTTTGAAAAAATAACTGAAGATTTCAAAGAATTTTCTAAAGATGAAAAAGATAATTTAGTCGCAACAACTATGGAAGATGAATATAAGAATTTTCTTGATGAAAATGAAGAGGATTTACAAAAGAAATTTGATGAAGAGTTTAAGTTTCAGACATCAATTCGTGGAATAAAAATAAGAGGTGTTTTCCCAACTCAACAAGAAGCAGAATTAAGATGTAAGATGCTTCGTCAAGTTGATCCTAATCATGATGTTTATGTAGGTCCTGTTGGTATGTGGGTTCCTTTCCATCCGGAGGCTTATAAAACAGGAAGAGTTGAATATATGGAAGAGACCTTAAATGAGTTGATGAGTGAAAAGAAAAAGAATGAGGAAAAGGCAAAAGATGAATTTGACAAGAGAGTAAAAGAAGCAAAACAGAAGGCAATTGAGGAAAATAAAAAGAAAGCAGAGGAAAGTGGAAATAAGTTAACACAAACAATTACTAAAGAAGGAGAATTAGTGTCGGTTACAAATATGAATACACAGGAGGCATCAATGGGAGAAGGTACAACATTAGAAGATGTAAGAAAGGAGTTATTTGAAGGTGAAAACATTGTGACTGATGAAAATACAGATAAAGGGTTGAGTCAATTAACTGAGAATACAGTAACATTTAATTTAGGAGAGCAAAAAGAAGAGTAAATAATAATAATATAATATTTAAATGTAATTTTATATATTATATAAATGATTAGAGGATCTGAAAAACAAGAATTCGCAAAAAAGGAAATTAGGGAAAAAATAATGGAATTACAAAGAGAAATAAATAATTATGAACAAGATATAATAGAAATAAATGAAGCCATAAAGAGAGATTGTGTTAAAAAACATGGGAAACATGAATTTGAAAGAGAAAGAGATGATGGTCCGTACCCAGAAACTTGGTGGGTATGTAAAAATTGTGGATTTGAAAAATAAATTATCAGTATTTTAAATCTTTGGACATTTAAAACGCCGTTTTTATATAATATTTATTATAAAAAAATTGAATAATTTAAACTCTACAAATTTATTTTGATGTATATATATTATATTATAATGAATCGTTTCTTATTAATAAATAATAAACATTTTTTTGATAATAATAACATAATTACATTAAATAAAGATAGTGAAATTCCAAATAAAAATTGTATTCTATTTATTGGAGATCATAATCGTAGTATAGATGAACCAGATTTTATAAAAATATATCTAGAAAGAATCAAAGAAAAACAATTTAACTATATTATTATTTTAGGAAAAGGCGATTGTATGATTGATAAAGATATTGATATTCCAAAAAATATCAAACATATTTATGCTAATAATATAAATTATAATCATCCTATTATTAAATTTTTACCAATGGGTTCTGACTTTCGTTCTATTCAATCTTTTTCAAAAGCAAATATTCAAAATAAAAATCGAAATATTTTATGTTATTGTAACTTTTCATTAAATACTCACAATGACCGAAAAAGCATTCTTGCAATGGTCAAAAATAATAAAGATATTTTAATTGAAAATATGGGTACTTTTTTAAAGTATTCAATAAGTAGAGACACTTTTTTTAAAAGATTGGGCAATTCTAAGTTTGTAATTTGTCCAAGAGGGAATGCTTTAGATACATTTCGATTTTATGATACGATTTATGCTGGAGCAATACCTATTGTAGTTAAGGAAAATTTTCATAATGAAGAATATTTTAAGGATATACCAATTTTATTTTTAAATAGTATTAATGAATTTAAATTATTAAATAAAACCTTCTTAGATAGTAAATATGATTTACTAAAATGCCAATTAAAAAACTATTATAATAATTTGGATTTTCAAAAATGGGTTGAAGGATTGAAGTTTGATTAAATTATATACATATATACCCAAAAAGTCTGTTTCATAAATATATTTAAAGAGTATTTTTGTATTACACATAGCTTGTAAAAATATATAATGTATAGGAACCCCACCACGTTTGAAATAATTAATATAGATATAAATAATACATTTGAAAATTATAAAGATATTACAAATTTAAATATGAATTATGATTTATCTTTATCGGACAATTGTGAGCATCATACTCCTAAATTTTATGATAAATATAGAAATAATATTACTTATATTATAAATAAATTTCTTAAAGAAAAGTCGGCGTTTTAAATGTTCAAAGGTGTAAGAGAAAAAATAAATTATTCTTATGAAGAAGACGAAAGAACATATGATGTATTAATAGAATTAAGAAATAATTTACTTTACGAAAGACCTGAATGGATGAATAATATGGAAGTCATTAATTATGAAAATGAATTGTTTAAAATATGTTCAGAATATATAATTAAAAAAAATAGATATTTATCAAATTTAACAATAGGCAATCAATGTTGTCCATTATGTAGAAAAAAAATAGAATATTAATTTAGTCGGGTAAAAATAAATTATCAGTATTTTAAATGAAAGAACTGATAATTCCTGGCTATAAAGGTATAATGGATTTAGATTTAACAAATATAGATTCCAAATTTCATCATGAAATGGTTAATTTACATTTCCAAGAAATTGAAGAATATAAAAAAGAACAATTACAAAGACCAAAACACATTCGTTATGAACATTGTGTTAAAAGAATACTTGACCAATTTAAACGAGACCAAGAAATAGTAAAAAAGAGAGAAAATAATAATAATAATAAAAAAGAAGAAGAATATAATAAAAGAGTAAACTATTTAAAAAAAATAAATAAAGATTGAATTGTATTGTTATTATACCTATGTTTCCGAAGATTAAAAGTCTAATATATCCTTTATTAATTTCTAATCCGTCTTTTACTTTATTTTCTAATGATAAAAGATTAGAAAAATCATTTATTATTTCTAGAAATTATAATAATTGTAAAGTTAGTGGGAAATATGATTATTTAAGTCGTTATAGTGATAAAACGAGTATTAATAACCCTTGTAATAAAGATATTATTGAATGTATTTTAAAAATATATTATGGAGAAGATACTTATTATGAAACAATAAGTCATAATCTCATTTATTTAAAAAATGATGATAAACCATATCATAGTAAATTAGAATATAATTTATATAAAAATGACTTACCTATTAAAATATCCGAAATTGAAAAAGATTTATTACAAAAACTTGATATTTATCATCTTTTTTAAGTTGTTTTAAAATATATATATTAGAATAACTTAAAGAATTTACCATTTATTTTTTCTAACACTTATTTTTGGACCTGCTCCTTTTTTCTGAACGCTATTAGGATCATATAATTCATCTTCTTCATCACTATTAATGTCTTTCGATAAATCCCAAAATTCTTTTGAACCCAATTTGAAATTACTATGATTCTGAGCTTTATACCAAAAAATTTGGTCATTTAATTTATTTGATTTCGCATTGTTATTTATTACCAAACATTCAAAATTCTCTGTACATTGATCCATTACCTGACAAAATGATTCAAATGTAGGAAACATTCCCGCATAATTCTCCCATATTCGCTTTCTATTTGCTATATATGGTTCTCGTAAAATAAACACATAATCTATATTTGTTCTTAAATTAGGCGGTATACCTAATGGATATTGCATTGTTATCACTAACATTATTTTCCAATGTCTCCCATTCATAAATAATAACCTCATCAATTTATCTTTTGTCCATTTATTATCATATAAACAATCATCTAATATTACAAACGCTCTCGCATCTATATTTGTCCGCTTATATGCTTCCATTTCTCGTTTTATCTGTTTTAATACTGTTTTCTGCCGCTTTAATATATTTTCTATAATTGCCGAATTATATTCATCATGAATAAATAATTTTGGCACATGTGCACTAAAAAAACCATTTCCCGCTTCAGTTCCCGATATTACTGTTCCTATCGGTATATCTTGATGATAATATAATAAATCTCTTACTAAATAACTCTTTCCCGTATCTCTTCTTCCTATTAATACTATTACTGGACCTTTATTTTCATCTGGCCGAAAACTTATATTTTTCATATCAAACTTCTTTAAATCTAAAGTCATAACTATTATTTTTCAAGAAAATAAATTTAAATGATTTACGAAAAATTAGTTTAAATGGTTTTTAAAATTTAGATTATTGATATAAAGATGTCTTTTTCTTTGTATTACAAAAAAAATAAAAATGAACATTTATTTAGGGAATTAGAAAATTCCAACCTAGATCTTAAATCTTTACAAAATTATATTCCTCTTTATGAAAACTTTTTCTCTTTAAATGAATCTAATTTTAATAATATTAATTTAAATCATAAATTTCATTTACACTCCTTAATATCTTCTCAATCACGAAATATTATTGATGCTAAAATTATTGACATTTCAAATAATATTACAAATACATCTGTTTTTTGTAAATTCTCTCCTTTATTAGACCCTCTTAAACTTTTAACTGGTAAATATGACTCCTCTTTTAATTCAATTACTACATTACCTACTTTATATAATCATAAACAATGTATTCCTAAATTAATTGATAAAAATAATAATTCATATGTAGATGGATTTTTTACTTATCTATCTAGTCAATTATTACATCATTTTAATTTTATTCACGGTATAGATTATTATGGTTCTTTTTTAGCTACTCAAAATAATTTTTTATATAATATTGTTGATGATTTTTCTTACTTAAATGAAAGTAGTTATTTTCATGAAAATACTAATAAATTATTTTTTATTGATAATAAGGAATATGAAAATATATTTAATATTGACTCTAGAAATAATAAAAAAAAAATTATTATTAATGAAAAATTACAACCTTTAAATACTGATGACTTAAATGAAATAGAGTTTGAATTATTTACTAATGAAAATGATAAACCTATTATTATCGATTTAAGTGATGTTTGTATTTATAACACTATTTTACCTGAAAAAAATTATTCCGATGACTCATCATGTAGTTCTAAAAGCTCAAATACATCTATCAACGAAGATCTAGAATCTGGAGATGATGATGACGAAATTTCAGAAGAAAATGCTTCTACAGATTGTTCAGAAGAAGAGGAAGAAGATGTTTATTGTAAAATAAAAGAATTCCCTATACAAGTAATTTGTTTGGAAAAATGTGAAAATACCCTTGATTTTTTAATGGAAAATAACCTAATCGATAATAATGAATGGATCTCTTGTTTATTTCAAGTCATCATTATGCTCTCTGTTTATCAAAAAACTTTTTCATTTACTCATAACGATTTACATACTAATAATATTATGTTTATTCCAACTGATAAACAATTTTTACATTATTGTTTTAATGGCACTCATTATAAAGTCCCTACCTACGGTAAAATCTATAAAATTATAGATTACGGTCGTGCTATTTATAAATATAATGGAAAAAATATGTGTAGTGATAGCTTCCATCCAAAAGGCGATGCCGCTTCCCAATATAATTGTGAACCTTATTTTGATTCTAAAAAACCTAGATTAGAACCTAATCCTAGCTTTGATTTGTGTCGATTGGCTTGTTGTATATTCGATTTTTTTGTTGAAGATGTATTAGAAACTAAACAAATCATTAAAAAAAATAAAATTGCTGCTCTCATTTACTCATGGCTTTTGGATGATAAAGGAAGAAATATTTTATATAAAAATGATGGTGATGAAAGATATCCTGAATTTAAACTTTATAAAATGATTGCTCGTTCTATTCATAACGCCATTCCCGAACAACAAATGTCAAATGAAATATTTAAAAAATTTATTGTTAGTAAAAAAACTATTAATAAAAAAACTAAAATTATTAATCTTGATTTAATACCTAATCTCTCTACTGAACATAATTAAATATTTTTATTATATCTATTTAAAAATATTTAAAATGATGGATTGTCTACAAAAGCCATTGTTGCCTTATTTCCTCCTTTAATATCTTTTATATCAAATTGACTATATAACATTATACCTGTTACTGCTGCAAAATAAACTAATAAAGTCTCTTTTATTATTACCTTTAATGGCTTCTTCTCATCTTCAGGTAAAAATTTCATCTCCAAAAATTTAAATAAAAAGAAAACAACCGAAATCGCTAAAGAATAAATAAAACTTTCTTTCATTTGTATTAACTTAAAATAAAGTTAATATAAATCTAACGAAATTATGTCAATATTTCTATTTCTTCTAAACCTAATGGAGCTTTATTTAATTCTTTTGGTTTATCTAAATCATGTACATCTAAATCCCCCAAGTTTATTTTCTCTCCTATTGTTATTTTATCTTCTTCATCATCGTCTTCCATCTCCTCTAATTTTCTTGCCTCATTTCTTTCATTGCTTATTTGCTCTAATCTCTCTTCTGTCTTCGGTGCTTCTATCTCTTCTATTATTTTATCTACACTTATCGCTTGATCAATATCATTGAATTTTATTTTTTCCTTTGACTCTTCTAACGGTTCTATTTCTAGTTTTTCTTCATGTGGTTTTTCGTCTTTATTTTCATCTTTATTTTCCTCCTTCTTTTCTTCTTCTACTGAATCCTCTTCTATTGGTTCTGTGGAAATAATTTCTTCTTTCTCCTCTACTTGTATATCCTCCTCTATTGATTCATCTAAATATACTTTTAATATATCTTCAACTGGAATATTATCTCTTATCGAATTTAATATTTCTTCCCTTACTATTAATTCTACCTCTCTATTATGCTTTTGTATTTGTAAAGGCGTTATGTTCTTCTCATACAAATATATATTCTTATATAACTTTCTTGCTGTATTTATATATGCCTTATGAATAAAATCATTTAACGAAGGTATATTTATATCTATTTTCTTTTGTTTATTCCCTACACGCATACAAGTTAAACTTTTTAATTGAATAATATGGACACAACTTATTAAATCTGTTAAATATCCACAATTACTTTTTTCTACAATTCTTTTTGTCTCTGTATCAACTATACTTGGATTCCACTTTGGTATTCTAGCTAAAAAATTTTGAAAAGTCATTAAATACTTTTCTAATTCATCATTTTCTTCACATAAAGTCCATGCTTCGTCAAATATAGACTTAAATCCCTCTATAACTAATGGTGTTAATGTATTTATTAGTCTTGAACACCACTCATTACGAGATTCTTGTAAACTAGTTATCGAATAGTCGTCCATTTACATAAAACTAATATTTTCTAAATTGTAATCTGAACGGATTAATAAAAAATTTAAAATACACATCATCAATAATTTCTCATCTCTAAATTCCTTCTTTATTTTTTGTATAAATACTAAATATTCATACTTTTTTCCTTCGTCTATTTTTAAATCTTTTATATATTCAACTAAATCTAATCCACTATACCCCTTTTCATATAATTTCTCTGCGTTTTCCCATATTTTATCTTTTTCACTCTTTTCTATCAAACTTTTAAATTTTATTTTTTTCTGTTTTATTAATTTACTCTCTTTAAAATTATTTTCTAAATGATACTCATGTAAATTATTTATATTTTTTGGTAACTCCGGCGTCGGTATAAATATCTCACAAAATCTTGATAATATTGGTTTTAATAACTTATATTTATCGTCTACTACTATAAAAAATCTTGTCGAATGACTAAATAATTCTATACACCTCCTAAGAGCTGACTGCGCATCTATTGTTAATTTATCTGCATTTAATAATATTATACTCTTGAATATATTACCATCTTGTAAATCTATATTTGTCCTAGCAAAAAATTTTAAATCGTCTCTTATAAATTTTATACCTTTACCATGCGCACAATTTACATTCATTACATAATTTTTCATATATGTAGTATCATTATTGTATATTTTTTTTATAAAATCAAATAATATTGTTTTTTTTCCTACTCCAGAACTTCCATGAAAAATTAAATTTGGAATTTTTTTATTCACTATAAACCCATTTAATTTTTCTTTTATATTTTCATGAATAAGTAATGACATAATACATTACTTATTTATTACTTTTTAACTATTTATACTTATTTATATTTTCCTTGATCTTTTTCTTTTTTTCCTTTCTCTTTTTTTAGTTTTTTTTCTACCACCTTTTTGTTCTATAGATATAAATTCAAATTTCGGTTCCAAACCATCTACTTCACATTTTAAAATTCCACATTCTTGTTTTGAACTTATCACTCGATAATCTATTGTCTCACTTGAAAATACAAAGTTTATATTCCCTGGCACAGCCTCATCCAATTCTGTTCCACCAGTTCCTACTATAAATTGTTTTATTTTCATTTCTTTTTGCTCCTCTTCATTTTTTAATGTAATTAAACCTTCTTGATATAAATGTAAATCAGCACACAAATAAAAATAATTTATTTCACTTCCTAATAAATTATAAATTTCCAATAATATCGGTTTAAAATAAGGTATATCATTTAACGGAGGTTGTTTTACACCATCTTTATATTTAATACCTGTAATTGGTTGATGACCTATTATAATCAAGTTTTTTATACTTCCTATCGCATTATATTGGTTTATTTTTTGAAAAATCAAATTATATTGGTATTCCTTTACCTCTTCGATACTTTCAAAATTTTCGGATAGAAAAATATTATAACATGGTAGAAAATTAACAGCATCAAGACTATAAACATCACTATCTATCATTAATACCAAAGTTCCATTATTCATCATTATATCTTTAAAAAATGTATAATCTATATTGCTTCTTTTTGATTGATTCTCTAACTCTAAAATACTACACGATCTACTTTCTTCTACAGTTTCTTCAATAAATAATTTTGGCTTTTCTGGATTTAAATTTGTTTCTAAATCATGATTCCCCAAAATCATAACTATCGGTATTTCTTTCGGTAATAAATTAAATCCTTCTGCTAATTTACTCGGAATTATAAGTTTTTTTTTCTCTCCTTCAATAGTTTTTTCTTTTTTTGGATAATAATTATCACCAGCAATCACTATAAAATCTACTCCACTTAAATTTGCTTCTAATAATTTCATTACTTTTTTTAAACATCCTATTTCTTTTATTTTTCCCTCTTTTTCCTTTATATTCAAATTATTCCAACATCCAAAATGTATAAAACTGTTCATTATAGTTAATATAAATAAATATTAAATAAAAATTGATTCTATTTAATATTTTTATTTTAAAGTATTTAATAATGAATTTAACTGATGATCAATTACTCGCTAATCCTAATAAATTTCCTATAAACATATTGGAACAAAATATTCATAATCTTAATAAAAAAATATTATTAGCTACTCAAAAATTAACTGTCGAATTTTGTATAAAGTATATTTTAGATATGGATATGGATAACGGAAGTGAAGATTCTTATATTTATGATGTAGATTATATATTAGATTTTCAAAAACATTTAACCCGACAAGAATTTAAAGAATTATTAACTCTTGAACAAGTTTAATAACTGCTTAAACTTTGAGTATATGGATTATCTTTAAACGCATTTAATATTTCTGGTTGTATACGGTCACAATTAATACAATTGTCATAATATTGTGGAACATTGATTTTTCCATATGTTTCCATGGATGGAAT
>Ga0070754_10003156_pt1 | contig 11739 bp, 15 predicted proteins | sample VirMetDEL_Sep_01_FD_75181 | JGI IMG/M metagenome (GOLD analysis project Ga0070754, IMG submission 75181) | Aqueous microbial communities from the Delaware River and Bay under freshwater to marine salinity gradient to study organic matter... | ecosystem: Environmental > Aquatic > Marine >... | reverse complement strand
TGCGCGGTGCAGAACATGCTGCTCATTGCCACTGCCATGGGTTACGGCTCGGCGCTCACGAGTGGCAAGGCGCTCGGCTTCCGGGCCTTGCGCCAGCGCTTCGACCTGCACGCCGCCGAACATGCCCTGTGTTTCCTGAGCGTGGGCACGGTGGCGGCACGCCGTCCGGCACGCGTTCGCCCCACCGTGGCCGACTACTGCAGCACGCTGGGCCCCGAGCCGGCGCGCGCCAACTGATTCTGGAGAGACCATGAACATTGAACATTTCGACGACCTTCTGAGCGCAGCGCGCAGTCAGCCTCTGCCGCAGCGTCTGCTGTTCGTCTTCGCCGGCGTTGAGCTGCCCGATGACGCCACCGAGGTCCAGCGGCTCGAATTCGAGCGCGGCGAAGGTGGTGCGCTGGTGCCCCAGATGTGCGTCGACAAGGGGCTCGACGAGCTCGACTCGTTCGATCAGCTGGTTCGCGAGGCCGAGGCATTCGGTCAGCCGTGGGGCATGGTGTTTGCTGCCGCGCTCGCAGGCACGCCCGGCCGCCAACCCGGCAGCGCCGAGGCCGCCCAGCCCCTGCAGGACATGGTGGAGGCCATTCGGCTGGGGCAACTCCAGGCCTTCATACCGTTCGATCCGCAAGGCCGGGCAGTGGCCCTGGGCTGAGATGGCGACTTCGATTCCGCTGGCCTCGATCACGATGCCCGGGCACCGCGCGCCGGGTGCCGGTTTCGAGGCGCCTTTCGACATGCTGGGCGCCTGCCACGAACGCGTCGAGCGCATGCTGCGTTTGCTCGCGAAGCTGCAGCATCGCGTGCGTGTGCGTGGTTGGGACGATGGCGTGGCCAGCGCCGCGCGCGATGTGATGCGCTATTTCGACGTGGCCGCGCCGCTGCACCACGAAGACGAAGAGCGACACGTGTTCCCGCCCCTGCTGGCCGGCGACGATGCGGCGTTGCGGCAGGTGGTGCAGCGCCTGCAGCAGGACCACCGCACCATGGAAACCGCCTGGGTGGCGGCGCGTGCAGCGCTGGCGTGCGTGGCGCAGGCACCGCCCCCGGGATGGGCCCACTTCAGCCCGAAGGAAGAGGCCACGCTCGATGGCTTCACCCGGCTGTACGACCGCCACCTGCACGAGGAGGATGGTCTGGTCTACCCGGTAGCGCAGGCCCGGTTGTCGGCCGTTGACTTGCGCGCCATGAGCGCGGACATGATGCAGCGGCGAGGGCTGGAGCCGCCTGCGGGTTGATCGGCACATAACGGACCGGACATCGCGCCTCTGGCATTGCTCGAATCGGCAGTTGGAAACTACACTGCACGCCCCGATGAACAACACGCCGCCATGCGCCTGCCCTTTGTCAATCATCTCGGCCTCGTGATTGAGGAGGCCACCTCGGGCAAGAGCCGTTGTGCACTTGACATCCGCGAGATCCACATGAACTCCAGCGGGGTCGTTCACGGCGCCGTGCTCTTCGCACTGGTCGATACGGGCATGGGAGCTGCCTTGTTCTCGACCCTGGACCCCGAGCACACCTGCGCCACCATCGAGGCGAAGATCAACTACTTCAAACCAGTTCAGCACGGTAGCATCGCCTGCACGAGCGAGCTGATACATCGCTCGAAGAACATCGCGTCTCTGGAGGCAACGCTCCTCGTGGAGGGACAACTTGTTGCCCGGGCGCACGGGACATTTTCTGTCTTCAGGCGCAGGCTCGAACCCGTGGAAGATGCCCGGGGCGGGGCTGCAGTGCCTCTCCTGCGCATGCGCAAGCGCCTTTAGAGGGCGGGTGCCGGCGGACCTACCTGCAGCGCGACCTCGGCCACGCCTTCCACCGTACCTGTGATGCGGTCGCCCGGCAACACCGCGCCCACGCCCTCGGGCGTGCCGGTGTAGATCAGATCGCCGGGTTGCAGGTGGTAGAAGAGCGAGAGGTCGGCAATGATTTCGCGGATGTTCCAGATCAGCTTGTCCACATCGGACCTCTGCTTCACCTCGCCGTTGACCGACAGCTCGATGGCACCGCGCTCGATCACCACACCCGGCATGGGCACGATCTCGCTGCACACCGACGAATGTTCCACATCCTTGCCCAGGTCCCAGGGACGGCCCTTGTCGCGCGCCACCAGTTGCAGGTCGCGTCGTGTCATGTCCAGGCCGGCGGCATAGCCGTAAATGATGTCGTGTGCATCTTCGGCCTTCACACGAAAGCCGGGCTTGCCGATGGCCAGCACCAGTTCCATCTCGAAGTGGTAGTTGGCCGTCTCGCTCGGGTAGGGCGTGGTCGAGCCCGAGGGCGCGAGCGTCTGCGGTGCCTTGGTGAAGTAGAACGGCCGCTCGACCGATTTGTCCACCGGCTTGCCCATTTCCACCGCATGCGCATGGTAGTTGCGGCCGACGAAGAACAGGCGGTTGACGGGAAACCGTTCGGCCTTGCCCTGCACGGGCAGGGACGCGACGGGGGGAGGCGGGAAGAGGTAGGTGGTCATGGCAGGTCTTACGGCATGTGGGGCTGGTTGTCGGGGCGCACTTCGTACACGCCGAGCTTGCGGTGCAGCGGCGATTCGTCGGCGATGAAGAGAAACGCAGGCGTGTCGGCCGAGGCGTTGGTGAGCGTGGTGGCGGTGTAGCCGGGAATGCAGCAGGTGTCGGCCTCCACCAGGTCGAAGCCCTGGGCGTCGGTGGCCACGCGCGCGCTGCCTTCGATGGTGTGGAACACCACGGCCGGCGAACGGGCGGGCAGCTCCAGCGTCTGCCCCGGGCGCAGCATCAGCGCGTGAAAGCCCAGAATGTTCTCCACGTCTTCACCGGTCTCGGGGTTCACATAGGTCACCTGCACGGCGTCGAGGTCGGGGCGGTCTTCGGCCAGCGACTGCAGGGCCGCCTTCGCATCGGCCCAGGGGTACCGCAGCATGGGGTAGCGCTTGCCGCTGCGGCCGAACACAGGGGTGGGCACCACGCCGCCGCGAGCGTAGGCGCGCTCACCCTGGCCGGGCTTCACGTCCTGGCGTGTGCCGTTCAGGTGGTAGCTCACTTCCAGGTGGTAGGCCAGCGGCAGGTCCAGCACGTCGAGCCAGATCACCGGCTCGATGCCGTCGTGCCCGTGCTCGTGCCACAGGCCGGTGGGCGTGAGGATCAGGTCGCCGCGCCGCATGGGGCACTTCTCGCCGTCCACCGTGGTCCATGCGCCTTCGCCTTCCACCACCATGCGCACCGCGTTGGGCGTGTGGCGGTGACTGGGTGCCCATTCGCCGGGCAGCAGCAACTGCATGCCGAGGTACATGGCGGCGCTGGCCTGCATCTTCTCCAGCGTGTGACCGGGATTGGCCAGCACCAGCACGCGGCGCTCGGCCTTCTCGATGGGTGTGAGCTCGCCGGCTTTCAGCAGCAGCGGCTTGATGGTCTTGTAGGGCCAGTGCGTGGCCTGCGTCTGGCGCGTGGGAATGGTCGGCGGCAGCACGCCGCGCAGGCTGGGCCACAGCGGCACCAGGTTCAGCGCGCGCAGCTCGGCCACGTAGTCGGCAGGCAGGTCTTCGAGTCGTCCGAGGTCGTTCATGAGAGTTCCTTAATCCGTGGCCAGACAGTTCTCGACGTTCCAGCCGTACAACCATTCCATGGCGTCGTAAAACCGCTCGGGCGGGCGTCCGCGCCAGAGGTCGTTGCGGACCAGCCTTTCCACGCCACTGGCATGGTAGATGCGGCCCATCTCGCGCGAACTCAGCACGATGCGCGCCGTGCGCGCCACGCGCGAGCGCTGGTACAGATCAAAGGCTTTTTCAATCTGGTTGTCGTTGATGCGCAAGGCCTCGCCCAGTGTCACCGCGTCCTCGATCGCCATGCACGCGCCTTGCGCCATGTACTGCGTGGTGGGGTGTGCGGCATCGCCCAGCAGCGTGACACGGCCAAAACTCCACTGGCCAATGGGCTCGCGGTCGGCGGTGGCCCAGCGCTTCCAGCTTCTGGGCAGGTCGATCAGCTGTCGCGCCTTCGGGCAGATGCCCTGAAAGTAGCTCTGCACTTCTTCCTTGCTGCCTTCGGTCACGCCCCACTCTTCGGCCTCGCGGCTGTGAAAGGTCACCACCACGTTGTACTGTTCGCCGCCGCGCAGCGGGTAGTGCACCAGGTGGCAGTTGGGGCCGACCCAGATGCTGGCCGCGTTCCACTGCAGGTTCTCCGGAAAATCTGCCTTGTCGACCACCGCGCGGTAGACCACATGACCGGTCACGCGGGCTTCGTCGCCCACGTACTGCTGGCGCACCACCGACTTCACGCCGTCTGCACCGATCAACGCCAGGCCCCGGTGGCTGTTGCCGTGCTGGTCGTGTACGGTCACGCCCTGGGCGTCCTGCTCGATGCGAACCACCCGTGTGGAGGTGAGAAACTCCACCCGGTCGCTCGCCTGCACACCCTCCAGCAGCGAAAGGTGCGCATCCGCCCGGTGGATCACCGCATAGGGGTTGCCGAATCGCTGGCGAAACGCCTCGCCGGTGGGGATCCTTCCCACCTGGTATTCGTCCAGCGCGTCGTGCATCACCATGAAGTCGGTGTAGACCGCGCGCCTGCGCGCCTGTTCACCCACGCCGAGCGCGTCGAAGGCGTGGAACGCGTTTGGCCCGAGCTGCATGCCGGCGCCAATCTCACCGATCTCCGGCGACTGTTCCAGCACCTTCACCCGAAAGCCCTGGCGCGCGATCGCCAGTGCTGCCGCCAGGCCGCCGATGCCACCGCCGGCCACCAGAACGGGGAGATCCGATGTCGTTGCATTCATGCTAGTCTCCTATTGAGCCGTATGCTAATGATCAGTGTACTGATTGTAAGTGTGGTGCTAGGATTCCGGCAAGTCCCGCCCGTCATCCGCCCTTCCGAGTGCCGTCCCTTCATGAAACGCAGTCCGCCACCGGCCATCGACATCGACGACCAGCCCGGCCACAACATCCGACGCCTGCATCAGATCTCCGTGGGCATCTTCCTGCAGGAGCTCGGCGAGATGGGGATCACCCCCGTGCAGTACGCGGCATTGCAGACGGTGGCGAACCATCCGGGTACCGACCAGCGCACGCTGGCCCGAACCATCGCATTGGACACGTCCACCACTGGCGGCGTGATCGACCGCCTCGAGGCGCGTGGCTGCGTGGAGCGCAAGACCTCGCCCGAAGACCGGCGCGCGCGACAACTCTGGTTGACGGACGCTGGCCAGCAACTGTTGAGGGATGCGGTACCAGCGATGCTCCGCGCCCAGGACCAGATCCTGGGACCACTCAGCGAGCGTCAGCGCGGCGAATTCATGAAGCTGCTGCGGCTGTTGGTGAGCACCAACAACGAGCACAGCCGCGCCCCCAGCGAAGCCCTGAGGTGAGCAGGGGACTCAGCTCCTCAGGTGGGCCACCACAGCCGCCAGCACCTGCTCGTCGCGCAACAGCCGCGTGTGGCCCAGGCCGCTGGTCTCCAACAGACGCGCGCCCGGGATGGCGGCCCGGTAGGCCTCGGCATCGGCGAAGCGGTTGATGCGGTCTTCCCGGTCGTGAACGATCAGGGTGGCGGCCGACACGCGAGGCCCCACGGCCTCGGGCTCGAACTGCCGCATGAGAATGCCCTCGCGTGCCTCCACCCGTTGCTGCAGACGCTGTCGCGTGCGTTCGCTCAGTCCGAACACCTGCGCAAACAGGCGCGTGTATTCGTGAGGAGAGGCCGGTGGCGCCAGCAGCACCAGCCGCTGCGCCGAAAGCCCGCGCGCAGCCGCAAACGCCAGCGCGTTCGCAGCCAGCGAGTGCGCGACGATGGCCCGCACATCGTGCCCCTGCTGCTGCAGGCGGGCGCTGAGGTATTCGATGGCGCGCGCGAACTGCGGCAGGTTGCTGGTGCGACCCAGGCTGTTGCCGTGGGCGGGCAGATCCACCAGCATCGGCCGCAGGCCCTGTGCCGCCAGCGCCTGGGCCAGCGGCAGCATCTGCGCCGCGTGGCCACCCCAGCCGTGGAACAGCAGCACCACCGGCCCCGCCGGGCCGGGCGGCGGATGGTAGAGCGTCACGCTGGCCTGTTCGAACGCCCAGGGCGTGACTTGCCAGCCGGCCAGGGCCCTGGAGCGGCGGTGCAGCCATTTGGGTGGCAGGGGCGTGCCGAACAGCCGATAGGCGCCGCGCACCGCGAGTGACGGCCACAGGCGTTCGGAGAGGCCCAGACCCCAACGAAGCCAGCGCGTAGCGGGGTTGGCGCCGTAATAGGAGGAAGCGGTCTTCAGGGGAACGGTGCTCATGTCGATCTCCATTAATCGCACAGACGTGCGAAATACGTTCAAAAAAAAGCCGGGCGAAATTTGCTCAGGTCTCGTAGGTCCCGATCAGTCGCACCCAGGTGGCTTCGGCTCGCTCAAGGGCCCGGGGGTCGCGCAGAAACCGCACGTCGTGAACCAGCCCGATCATCAGGCTGTAGATCTCGCCCACCAGCTGCTCGGGATCGGTTTCGGCCTTGAGATGCCCTGCTTCGACGGCCTGCAGCACGGTGCGTCGCAGCGCGGCGCGCCACCGGGTGACCTCGCCCAGCAGCAGGTCGCGAAGCTCACCCTCGCGGTCGTCCAGCTCGAATGCGCCGGAGGTGTAGAGGCAGCCCGTATGGGCTTCCACGCCCCGCAGGCGCACCAGCCAGCGCCGCACGATCTCGCGCAGGCGTGGCAGGCCCTTTGGCACCTGCATGGCGGGCACGAACACATCGGCAATGAACCGGCGGCCGAACTCCTCGATCACCGCTTTCTGCAAGGCCTCGCGCGAACCCACACGAGAAAACACGCCGCTCTTGGAGACGCCGATGCGATCGGCGACGGCCTGCAGCGTGATCGCCTCCAGGCCGTCCGAGGCCGCCAGATCGAGCGCCGCGCCCACAATGGCGGCTCGGGTCATTTCACTCTTCTGGGTGCGGGCGTCCATGGCGACAGACTTTAGCACGATGGTGCGAAATCGCAAGCTGCCGCCGCGATGGGGCGTCCAGCGCTTGGCCGAAGCCTCCCCGCTGGCTATGATCGCGGGCGCGCAGATTCACCCTCCCGTGACACACCCCCGCACACCACCACCCCTGAATGCCGACTTCCTGGCCATGATGGTGCGGGGCGTCTCTGTCATTGTGAGCGCCAGCGATGCCGGCCTGGTGCCCAGCGTGATGCGCGCCGTCGGCAGTCAGGTCAGTGCCTCTGGCGATCACATCACGGTTTTCCTCAACCGCTCTCAATCGGTACAGCTGCTGCGCAACGTGGCCACCACCGACCGCCTGGCGGTGGTGTTCAGCGAGCCCGGCACCCACCGCACCCTGCAACTCAAGGCGCGCGGTGTGCGCATTCGCGAAGCGGCGCAAAGCGATGTGCCCACGCTGGAGCGCTATCTGGACTCGATGAAGGTCGAGCTGGGCAGGGTCGGCATCGGACCCCCCCTGGTCGCGGCCATGCTGGCGCACCGGCTCGATGATGTGGTGGCACTCGAATTCACACCCGAAGAAGCCTTCGACCAGACACCCGGTCCGCGCGCGGGTCAGCCGATCTCGGGGGCCCCATGAACGCGGTGGACCTGGCCGAAGTGCGTCCCTGCCTGGAGGGCGTCATCCCGGCCATCATGGCCACCTGTGCGGCCGATGGCACGCCCAACGTGGCCTACATCTCGCAGGTGTTCTACGTCGATGAGCAGCACGTGGCGCTGTCGTTCCAGTTCTTCAACAAGACGCGCCAGAACCTGATGGCCAACCCGCGCTCCACAGTGCTGCTGCTGCACCCGGTGACGGCGCGCTTCTACCGCTTGCACCTGCGTTACCTGCGCACGGAAGAATCCGGTGCCGTGTTCGAGAGCATGAAGGCCCAACTGGCGAGCATCGCCTCGCACAGCGGCATGAGCGGCGTCTTCCGCCTGCTCGGTTCCGACATCCACCACGTGATCGAAGTGGAGCGCGTGGACGGGGATCCGCTGCCCGATCCACCGGCGCGCTGCAGCATGCTGGGCGCGCTGCGCCGCACCAGCGAGCGGCTTGCCTACTGCGACTCGCTGGGCGCCTTGCTGGACACCGCCATGACCTTGCTCGGCCAGGATATGGGCGTCGAACACGCGCTGCTGATGATTCTCGATCCCGCCACCCAGCGCCTATACACCGTGGCCAGCCTCGGCTATGCGCTGTCGGGCGTGGGTTCCGAGATCGCACTGGGGGACGGGGTGATCGGTGTGGCCGCGCGCGAGCGCACGCCGGTGCGCATCACGCACATGACCAACGCCTACATCTACAGCCGCGCCATGCGGGAAAGTCTGCCCGGCGGCGCAGGGCCATCGGCAGCCACCGACATTCCCTACCCGGGTCTGACCGAGCCGCACAGCCAGCTGGCGGTGCCGCTGCTGTCCTGCGGCCGCATGCTGGGCGTGCTGTTCGTGGAGAGTCCGCAGGACATGCGGTTCGGCTTCGAGGACGAGGACCTCATGGTCACGCTGGCCGGCCAGCTCGCGACCGCCATCGACCTCATGCAGGAGAGCGGCGAGCCCGCCGTGGTGCCCCGTGCCGCCAGCACCGCAGCGGCGCCGGCCCGGCCCGGGCCTGCGCTGCGCGTGCGCCACTACCGAAGCAACCACAGCGTGTTCGTCAACGACACCTACCTCATCAAAGGTGTGGCCGGCGCGATTCTGTGGAAGCTGCTGCAGGACCGCCAGCGCCAAGGCCGCAGCGAGTTCACCAACCGCGAACTGCGTCTGGACCCGACCCTTCGCCTGCCGGATCTGGCCGACAACCTCGAAGCGCGCCTGCTGCTCCTGCACCGGCGCCTGGACGAACAATGCCCGCAGCTGCGCATCCAGAAGACAGGGCGCGGCAGTTTTCGTTTTGAGGCCCTGGCGCCGGTTCAGCTGGAAGACGTGGCGGCCTGATCCGCAGTCTTCAGGCAGTCGCCAGGCCCGGGGCGGCAGCGACATGCAGACCGCGCGCAAGCTTGGCCCAGTCCGGGTCGCTCAAGTGCGCGCGGGTCACGTCCATCACCGCCTGAAAGGCTTCGGCCGGCGCGCCCTGGCGAATGCCGCCGAGCACCGCCAGGCGTTCGGGGGCGTTCAGGTTCGGCAGCATCCAGCGCATGGCGAACAGGTGGTCGGCTGGTGCAATGCTCGCCACCAGCGCGTCGTGCAGGCCAATCAGTTCCTGGTCGGTGTAGGCGTTCCACAGCGCCGCGTTGTGCACGGTTTCCTCCACGTGCATGTGCTGCAGGTTGTCGGCCACGAACAGGGCCAGGGCCAGGTAGGTCGCCTGCAGTGCGGCTTCACGCTCGGTGGTCTCGCAGGTCAGCAGGGCGCGTGCGGCATCGCGCAGGTGCGCGATGTGCTGAAGGTGGCCGGCATGGTCCAGCGCCACGGCATCGCACACGCCGGGGCACCGCGCTTGCAGCGCCGGGTGCACGAAGTTGTTTTCGTGCGCCACGTGGTCGGCGCAGACGTTCAGCAGTTGTTCGACTTGCGCGACGGTTCGCGCCAGCTCTTCCGGATCGGCGGGATCGGTGCGTCCCACGAGGAGCAGGGTGTCGGCGAAGAAGGCACGCAGGGCTTTGTGAATGCCGGCGTAGAGGTTGAACCGGCCAAGGCCCGTGCGGGCGGCGGCGCGAAGCTGGGTGATTTCGAGGGCGTGGGATTGCATGGTGAGGATTCCTGTTGGCGGGTCTGGTCCGCTGTCTCTGTGCTGGCGGCAGCGCCCCATGCGCCGCCTGCCATGCAAAGCAGTCTAGGAATCCGGGCGCCGGCGCGCCGCTAAATAGCGCTTAAAGGAATCGTAAAAACTTCTTAAGCGCGCATCTGGCCGCGCCCATCAATCGAGATGGCGCACGTTGCCGCGCAACTGCTTCACCTGCGAGCGCGTGGCCTTGCCTTCCAAACGGCGCTGCTTCGAACCGAACGTGGGCTTGGTGGGCTTGCGCGCCTTCGGCAGGGTGGCCACGCTGTCCACCAGCGTCTGCAGCCGCTCCAGCGCTTCGGCCTTGTTCTGTTCCAGGCTGCGGCTGGTCTGCGCCTTGATCACTACCACGCCTTCGGTGGTGATGCGCTGGTCGCTCAATGCCAGCAGGCGCGCGCGCACCGCCTCCGGCAGTGAAGAACCGTGAATGGCAAAGCGCAGGTGCACCGCGTTGGAGACCTTGTTCACGTTCTGTCCACCTGCGCCCTGGGCGCGGATGGCGGTGAACTCCACCTCGGCGGGATCGACTCGGACGGACATGGCGGCAGTGTGCCACGCATGTCCGGCCGGCATCAGTAGCGCTCCTTGGTCCCCGTCACCATGGCCTTGACCAGGCGCGTGCGCTCGAGGCGGCCCATCACGAGCGCCGCTGCCGCGTGCAGCCCCACCAGCGGCAACAGCCACTCGGCCAGGCTTTCGTGAATCTCTTCCACCCAGTCCACGCCCCAGAAGGCGTCGGTGGTCTGCATCCAGCCCGTGAGCCCCAGGCCCAGCACCATGGCCATCAACCCCAGCACCATCAGGCCACCCAGCGGGTTGTGGCCCCAGTGGTGCTCTGGCTCGCCGCGCAGCAGGGCGCGCACGTGCTTCGCCAGGCGGGCTGGTGTGGGAAAGAAATCGGCAAAACGCGCATGGCGCGGACCGACGAAGCCCCACAGCACACGCACGCCCACCCAGGCCGTGGCCACGTACCCCAACCACTGGTGCAGCATGTCGTCGTCGTCCACCACGAACAGGTTGAGCAGCACGCAGGCCACGAGCGACCAGTGAAAGACCCGCACCAGCGGGTCCCACACCCGTCGGGATTCCGCGACCGGGCGCGTGCTCACTTCTGTTCCAGCGCCTTGCCGCTGACCGGGTCGAAATAGATCTCGACCTTCTTGCCGGATTTGTCGGTGCCGTAGATCTCGTAGCAGTTGCCCTTGGTCACCTTGAAGTTCTTGATGCGGTAGCCCTGGGCCTCCAGCTCTTGCTTGAAAGAGGCTTCCGGTTTCCGGCTTTCCTTCGGCGCGGTGCAGGTGGGCGACGCCATGGCGGCGCCCGCAACGGCCAACAGCAGGGTGGAGAGAACGATGGATTTCATGAGAGAGGTCCTGTGCAATGAACCCCGCAAAAAATGCGGGTGAAGGCATTGCAGCCGCCCAGCTTGAAGTGAACCTTAAGCGGGCTTGTGACCGTTGTCAGCAGAGGTAACGAACCGCGTCACTCGCCCGGCAGGGCGTCGCGTCCGTTGGCGGTCTCGTCCTTCAGGCCAATTCCGCTTTGCTCGCGTTGCCGGGCAAGCGACAACAACGCGTGCAGGCGCGCTGCAGCGCGAGCGGGCGGCAGCCCGGCGTCGCGCACGTTGGAGATGCAGTTGCGTTCGGCGTCGGTGCGTCCCACGCGCGGCGCCCACGTGAAGTAGATCCCCAGGCTGTCGGGCGAGCTCAGGCCCGGGCGCTCCCCAATCAGCACCACCACGATGCGCGCCTGCAGCCGTGCGCCGATCTCGTCGCCAATGGCCACGCGGCCTTGTTCGACCAGACTCACGGGTGCGATGTGCCAGGGCTGCCGGAGGTCGTCTCCCAGCAGGGGCAGCAATTCGGACAGAAGCGGTGCGGCGTGGCGCATCACCGCCAGCGCCGACAGGCCGTCGGCGATCACGAAGGCGAGGTCGGGCGGTGTTGTGGCGACGGGCGTGCGTTCCAGCGCTTCGCGCGATGCCTCGTCCAGCCGCCTGCCCAGGTCCGGCCGCTGCAGGTAGGTGGCGCGGTCGGGGGCCGCGCTGTGCAGCTCCACCGCCTGAAGACCCAGCGTGTGGACT
>Ga0070754_10003153_pt1 | contig 11748 bp, 10 predicted proteins | sample VirMetDEL_Sep_01_FD_75181 | JGI IMG/M metagenome (GOLD analysis project Ga0070754, IMG submission 75181) | Aqueous microbial communities from the Delaware River and Bay under freshwater to marine salinity gradient to study organic matter... | ecosystem: Environmental > Aquatic > Marine >... | reverse complement strand
GCTGGCGGGACTCGCCTTCGATGAATCTCTTCATGGGCCACCTCGCTTACGACGGATGGCCTGATTTTATTTTTTCAACGGCACACGGGGAAGCGTTTTCACACAGCCTCGGCCGAGGGCGGACAGTCCCGCCTGACCACAAGCAAGGCTCACAACTTCTCCGTCTCCCCCACCTTCGGCTGCCACTTCATCAACCGCTTCTCGATCTTGCCCACCACCGCATCGAGCACCAGCGCGAACAGGGTGAGCACCACGATACCGGCCATGACGGTGTTGATGTCGAAGCTGCCTTCGGCTTGCAGGATGAGGTAGCCCACGCCCTGGCTGGAGCCCAGGTACTCGCCCACCACCGCGCCCACGAAGGCCAGGCCCACGCTGGTGTGCAGGGAGCTGAACACCCAGCTGGTGGCGCTGGGCAGGTACACGTGGCGCAGCAGCTGGCGCTGGCTGGCGCCGAGCATGCGGGCGTTGGCCAGAATCACGGGGCTCACTTCCTTCACGCCCTGGTACACGTTGAAGAACACGATGAAGAACACCAGGGTTACGCCCAGCGCCACCTTGCTCGCAATGCCCAGACCGAACCACACGGCGAAGATGGGCGCGAGGATGATGCGCGGCATGGAATTCATGGCCTTGATGTACGGCTCCAGAATGGCCGATGCCATGGGGCTGAGCGCAAGCCACAGGCCGCCCAGCAGGCCGCCGATGGCGCCGATGGCAAACGCCAGCAGCGTTTCGGTGAGCGTCACGCCCAGGTGCTGGTAAATGTCCGCGTCGGTGACGAACCAGGTCCAGATGCGTTCGGCCACGCGCACCGGCTCGCCGAAGAAGAAGGCGGCCTGGCGGTCGTTGTCGAACATGAAGGGCGGTATGAGCCCTGGTGTGGTCATCACGTACCAGAACGCGATGAGGGCGATGAGCAGGCCCAGTTGCCACAGGCGCAGCGTGCTGGGCTGCGGTTTGATCAGCTTCCACATCGTGTTCAGGCCGCTTTCTGCAATTGCTGCTGGTAACCCTTGAGCACTTCTTCGCGCATCACCGCCCAGATGGCGGCGTGCAGTTCGATGAATCGCTGGGTGGTCTTGATCTCGGCCACGTCGCGCGGGCGCGGAATGTCGATGATGAATTCGCCAATAGGGTGGCTGGCGGGGCCTGCGCTGAGGATGATCACGCGATCGCTCATGGCAATGGCTTCGTCCAGGTCGTGGGTGATGAACAAGACCGCTTTCTTTTTTGCGGCCCACAGGTCCAGCACCTCGTTCTCCATCAGCTGGCGCGTCTGGATGTCGAGCGCGGAGAAGGGTTCGTCCATCAGGATGATGTCGGGGTCGAGCACCAGCGTCTGCGCCAGGCTCGCGCGCTTGCGCATGCCGCCGCTCATCTGGTGCGGGTAGCGGTCGCCGAAACCGCCCAGGCCCACGCGGCGCAGCCATTCCTCGGCCTGCGCTTTCGCATCGGCTTCGGCCGCGCCACGGAAAGACAGGCCGGCCATCACGTTGCCCACGGCGGTGCGCCAGGGCATGAGGCTCTCGGTCTGAAACATGTAGCCGGCGCGGGTGTTGATGCCTGCCAGCGGTTCTCCGAACACCTTCACCGTGCCGGTGCTGGGTGCCAGCAGGCCGGCGGCCACGTTCAGCAGCGTGCTCTTGCCGCAGCCCGTGGGGCCGACCACGCTCACGAACTCGCCCGCGCCCACGGTCAGCGTCACGTCGCTCACGGCGGTGTAACGCTGGCCGGGGTCGTCCTTGCTGATGAATGTGCAGGCAACGCCCTGCAGGTCAATCGCGGGACTCGTCATCGGATCTTCAGCCTTTCGGGTATTTTGCGTTGGCCTTCTGGGCGAAGCTGTTGGTGTAGACCGCGTTCAGGTCGAGCTTGGCGGCGGCGATCTTGTCGTCCACGCTGGCCAGGGCCTTGAAGGCGGTGTCCGACCCCTTGGCGGGGAACATGCCGTCCTTGGAAAGCGCGCCCTTGGCGGCCATGAAGGCGTCGATGTACACCGCGCGGTCGCCCAGCAGGTAGCTTTCGGGCACGGCGTTGATGATGTCGCCTGGGCCGGCGGCCTGGATCCATTTGTTGGCCCGCACGATGGCATTCGCCATGGCTTGCGCGGTGTTGGGGTTCTTGTCCAGGAAAGGTTGCGGTGTGTAAAGGCAGCCGGCGGGCATGGGGCCGCCGAACACCTTCTCCGCTTCGCTCACGATGCGCGTGTCGGTGACGATCTTCAGGTCGCCCGAGCGCGTGAGCAAGGTGATGACCGGGTCAAGGTTGCTGATGGCGTCGATCTGGCCCGAGCGCATGGCGGCCACGGCGCCGTTGCCCGCGCCCACACCCACGATGCTCACGTCGCTGGGCTTGAGGCCCGCCTTGGCGAGCACGAAGTTCACCATCACGTTGGTGGAACTGCCCGGTGCGGTCACGCCGATCTTCTTGCCCTTGAGGTCGGCCACCGTCTTGAAGTTCGGCATGGTCTTGGGGTTCACACCCAGCACGATCTGCGGCGCCAGGCCCTGCAGCACGAAGGCGCGCATGGGCTGACCCTTGAACTGCATGTTCACCGTGTGTTCGAAAGCGCCAGAGACCACGTCGGCACTGCCACCCACCACGGCCGCCAGCGCGCGCGAGCCGCCGGCGAAGTCGACGATGGTGAGGTCCAGGCCCTCTGCCTTGAAGTAACCCAGTTGCTCGGCAATGGTGAGCGGCAGGTAGTACAGCAGGTTCTTGCCGCCCACGGCGATGGTGGCCTTGGGCTTTTCCAGGGTCTGCGCGAAGGTGAACGAGGGCAGGGTGGCGGCGGCCAGGCCGCCCGCGATGAGGTGTCGTCTTTGCACGGTGTTGTCTCCTGAGGTGAAGGGGATGAGTCGGCGCGGCGCTTCGGTGGCGCTACCGCGGGCCATGATAGTAGGCCCTGACTTGCCTCGTCTCGCCACCCGGGTCATCCCCGACAACAACCCGGGTTCAGCCCTCAGGGAAGCGGCAGGCCGTCCACGAACACCTTGAGCTCGTCGGCCTCGAAGGCGGTCCATTGCTCGTTGCTGGTGAGTGGCGTGGTCACGACCACGGCGGCACGGTCGCCGGGCTGGTTCAGGTCGGCGAAGTTCACGGTCCAGTCGCGGTCCATCAGCGTGGCCTGGGCAAACGGGTGCTGGCGCACCAGCCAGTGCAGCCTGGTGCTGCAATGCGCCCACAGCGCTTCACCGTTGGACAGCAGGAAATTGAAGCTGCCGAATTTGCGCACTTGCGGCAGCAGCTCCTGCAGCGTCAGGGTGAGCTCGTTCACGTCGGGCAGGCTGGCGTGCGATTTGGCCAGCTCCTGCATCAGCCAGCAAAACGCGCGCTCGCTGTCGGTGGTCCCGACCGGACGGAACAGGCTGTGCAGCTGGGGGTGGTAGTCCTTCAGGTCGCCGTTGTGGGCAAACACCCATTGCCGGCCCCAGAGCTGGCGCACGAAAGGGTGGGCATTCTCCAGCGCCACTTCGCCAATGGTGGCCTTGCGCACGTGGGCGATGATGTTGCGGCTCTTGAGCGGGTAACCCTGCAGGAATTCCGCCATGGGCGAATTCGCCGCGCTCGCATGGTCCACGAACAGGCGCAGGCCCTTGCCCTCGAAGAACGCAATGCCCCAGCCGTCGGCGTGGTGGTCGGTGTTGCCGCCGCGCTGGCAGAAGCCGGTGAAGCTGAACGAGGCGTCGGTGGGCGTGGCGCAGTTGAGGCCGAGGAGCTGGCACATGAAAGCTATTTTGCCCCGTCTGCTGCTGGCGCCGCCCGCAATTTGAGCGCCGCCACAATCGCCACCGCGCACACGGCAGCCAGCATGAGAAAAGTCTCGTTGAACGCATCCATGCGCTCGGCGCCGGTGGCCCCCGATTCGAGCTGCGCGCCGTGCGCGGCCAGCCGCCACTCGAGCACGATGCCGCACAGGCTGACGCCAGCTGCGCCGCCCAGCATGCGCAGGAAGTTGATGACGCTCGCGCCTTGCGAAATGTGCATGCGGTCCAGGCCGCGCATCGCGCCGATGTTGAGCGAAGGCAAAATGAAACCGAGGCCAATGCGCCCCAGCACCGCCCAGATCACCAGCAGCGGAATCACCTGCGTGGGTCTTTCCGGGCTCACGGTGACCATGAGCGCGAACGACGCGGCCAGCAGCACGAGGCCGATGGTCACCAACCGGTGGGTGGGCTGCCGGTCTGCCAGGCGACCCACCATGGCGATGCACAGCGCCAGCACGATGCCGGCTGGCAGCAGGATGGTGCCCACATAGGACGGCGACAGCCCCAGGCCCATCTGCATGTACACCGGGAGCAGGTAGGTGGATCCGAACAGCGCGATGCCGTAGATGAAGGCCACGATGCTGCCCATGGCAAAGCGGCGGTCGGTGAACAGCGAGAGGTTCATCAGCGGGTCGATGCCGTGTCCGTGGCTGTGCTGTCGCTTTTTCAGGGTACGCCGCTGCAGCCACACGAACACCAGCAGCAACAGCGCCGCAGCCCCCAGCAGCGTGCCTGCGGCCAGCGCGGTGCCCCCGTGCAGTTCCACCAGGCCATTGAGCAGGCACAGCGTGCCGGCCGTGGCCAGCAACAGCCCTCGCCAGTCCAGCGCGGCGCCGGTGCGGTTGGCCGCCACGCCGCCCGGCGCGCTGGTGGGCACATAGCGCAGCGCCAGCCAGAGCGAAACCAGGCAGAACGGCACCACCATGAAGAAGATGGAACGCCAGCCGAAGCCGTCGACCAGCAGGCCACCAATGCTGGGGCCCAGCGCGGGCGCCAGCACCACACCCATGCCGAAGAAGCCGCTGGCCCGGCCCTGCTCGTTCGGTTCGAACGCGCGCAGGATGATGATGGCCGGGATCGGCTGCACCACGCCGGCAGCCAGCCCTTCGGTCACCCGGGCGGCCAGCACCAGGGTGAAGTTGTTGGCAAAGCCGCCGACCACGCCACCCGCCAGCAGGAGCCACATGCAACCCATGTAGGTGCGCCGGTAGCCGTAGCGGGCGAGCAACCACGGCGTGGTGAGCATGGACACCGTCATGGCCGCCATGAAGCCGGACGACACCCATTGCGCGCGCTCCTGGCCCAGCGCGAAATGGTGGCTCATGTCCGGAATGGCCACGTTGATGATGGTCGAGGACATGATGGACGCCACCGTGCCCACCATCACCACGAACAAAAGCAGCCAGCGGTACCGCGGCCCGTGGCGCGCCTGCAGCGCGGGCAGGGTGTGGTCGTGTTCCTCAGCCACCGCCTGCTTTCCTTGCAGCGGCCACGCAGCCCGCGCAAAGGCAGGCCTTGCCCCGCACGGCCTCGGGCAGGTTGTCCAGCAAGCCAGGGGGGAAGCTGGCGTTCACGCACCAGCAAGGAGGCTGGGCCACGCCAGTCTCGCGCTCCATCTCCATGGCGCAGCGGTTGTCGGCGCCGCAGAGCGGGCAGCGCGTGGGATCGATGGCGGAGGTTGAGGGCATGGGGGCTTTGGGTCAGTCAGGCAGCTTCATGCAGCAGGCTATGTTAGTTTCAAAGCCGCTTCCCAAATCTTGCTGCTTCACAGCCCTCGTGCGCGACATGACCTCACCCTCTTCCTGGCCCTGGACCCTGCTGATCGCAGGCATCGTGGTGCTGGCGTTGCTCACGGTATCGGGCTGCACCGTGTGGCGCATGGGCCAGGCGGGTGATCTGGCGCGGCGCAGCGAGCCCTTGCAGCACACACCAGCCAGCCCGGCGCTGCGCCTGCTGATCGTGGGCGACAGCACGGCCGTGGGCACCGGCGCGAGCTCGCCTCAAACCAGCCTGGCCGGTCTTCTGGCGCGTGAATACCCGCGCCTGCGCATTGAAAATCGGGCTCGCGATGGCGCGAAGTTCGACGACGTGGCCATGCAGCTGGGTGGCACCGAACGGCACGATCTGGTGCTGATCCAGGCCGGCGGCAACGACGTGATCAGGATGCGCGACATGGACGCGGTGGGCGCCGACATTGACCGCGTGCTCACGCTGGCCAAGGCGCGCGCCGACCGCGTGATCCTTATGCCGGCGGGCAACGTGGGCAATGCGCCCTTTTTCTACCCACCGGTCTCCTGGTGGATGAGCTCCCGGGCCCGCACGATGCACGCCCTGGTGCGCGAAGCCACCCAGCGCCACGGTGCGGTGTATGTGAACCTGTACAAGGACAAGGCCAGCGACCCGTTTGCGCAGCAGCCCGAACTGAATGCCGCAGACGGTCTGCACCCGAGCGACGCGGGCTACCGCGTGTGGTTCACGGAGCTGATGAGCCAGGCGGCACTGGCACCGGTGCTGGCGCCGGCGCGCTGATTTCCCGCTTTCGGCGTGCGCGGCCCAGCCGGCCGAGCGGTTGCTCTACCGCGTGGTGGAAGGCCGCGCCGGCCAGGTTGCAGGCCAGCCAGGCCAGCAACACGCCCCCTGTCTGTACCAGCGGATCTGCGCTGCCGTAGCGGGTGAACAGCGCATTGACCACCAGCGCCACCGGGAAGTTGAGCAGAAACACCGAGTACGAAATGCGCCCGAGGTAAGCCACTGCACGGCTGCGTGGCCAGGTGGTGAGCCAGCCATGCAGCTGTGCCGCCGCCAGCACCGCGCAGACCACCAGCGCCACGGCAATGCGGGTGCGGAAGTCCAGCGCCAATGCGAGAAAGACCAGCGCCAGCAGCGCTGCCATGGGCCAGCGGCCCTCGCGCCAGGCACCCGCGTCGCGGGTGGCCCAGGCCGTGAGCACGCCCATGCCGTAGGCGCCGAAGAAATACAGTGCCCAGGCGTCCCATCCGGTGTCCAGGTTGAAGTGGAACAGCGAGGCCAGCACCCCCGCCGCCACCAGCACCTGCGGCCATGGGCCGCGCGCGCCGCGCGCCACCCACAGCAGCCCGACCAACAGCGCGTAGAGCTGGAAGTCGATCGCCACGTACCACACGCCGGCCGAGAGCGAGTCGACATCGAGCAGCGTGTGCACCAGCAGCGCGTGCCAGACGAATTGCCAGAAACCCGGCGCACCGGGCAGCGAGTCGTGTGCCATCCACTGGCGGGCCAGCTCAGTGCACAGCACGGCCACCATCAGCGCGGCGATGTAGGGCAGGGCAATGCGCACATAGCGCTGGCCTAGCAGGCGCGCAGGCGAGTGGGTGGCCGTCAGCAAACCCGCTGGCGCCAGGCTGCGCGCCGCCAGGAAGCCTGCCACCACCAGAAACACCTGCACGGCCAGGCGCGCGTCCTGGCTGAACCAGGCGACCAGCCGGGGCGCGAGGCGGTGGGTGAAGTCGGACATGGGGCCATAGAAGGCCAGGTGGTGCAGCACGATGAGCTGCGAGGCCACGGCCTTGAAGGCGTCGATCAGCATCAGGCGCTGCGGTGCTCCTTCGGATGGGCTGACAGGCAAAGTGGGGGACATCGGGGCCTTTGGTCAGGCGGTATGGTAGCGACATGAACACCACCACCACACCACCACCCGAGGGCCGCATCGTCACCGAGGTGCGCGAACACCTGTTGCTGATGGGCATCGACCGGCCGGCCAAGCGCAACGGCTTCACGCCCGCCATGCTGCAGGCGCTGGCCGAGGCCTACACCCGGCTCGACGACGACCCCGCCCTGCGCGTGGGCGTGCTGCACGCCGTGGGGGACCACTTCACCGGCGGGCTGGATCTGCCGACCTTCGCACCGTTCATGCAACGCGGTGAACGCGCCATCACCCCTGGCCTGGTCGACCCCACCGATGTGGGCCGCGCGGGATACCGCCGGCGCAACAAGCCGGTGGTGGTGGCGGTCAAGGGCATCACCTACACCATCGGCATCGAACTCATGCTGGCGGCCGACATCGTCGTCGCCGCCGACGACGGCCGCTTCTCGCAGCTCGAGGTGCAGCGCGGCATCATGGCCACGGGCGGCGCCACATTGCGCATGGCCGAACGCTCGGGCCTGGGCAACGCCATGCTGCACCTGCTCACCGCTGACGTGTTCGACAGCGCCGAGGCCCTGCGGCTGAACTTCGTCCAGCGCGTCGTGCCCGCCGGCAGCGAACTCGATGAAGCCCTGCGCATCGCCGGCCAGATCGCCCTGCAGGCACCTTTGGCGGTGGTGGCCACGCGCCTGAACGCACGCAAGGCGGCGGAAGAAGGGCCCCTGGCCGCGGCGTCCGAATTCGAGGCCACGCAACAGCGCCTGTCGCAGAGCGAGGACGCGCGCGAGGGGGTGTTGTCGTTTCAGGAGCGGCGCGCGGCGCGGTTCCAGGGGCGCTAAACGGCTGCCACCAGCCCATCGCTGCGCGGGTCCGCCGCGCCTTCGATCACGCCGCTGGCATGGCGCACCAGCGCGCCCGCGTGGCCCATGGTGTCGCTGAAGGCTTCCGGCAGCACGTCCACCACGTGGCCGGCCGCGCGCAGTTCGGCCACCAGCGAGGGGTCGAAACGGTTCTCCAGCTTGAGCGTGGTGCTCTCGTCGCCCCAGGTGCGACCGAGCAGCCACCGCGGCGCGCTCACCGCCTGCTGCAGCGGCTGACCAAAGCGCGCATAGCGCGTGAACACCGCAGCCTGCGTCTGCGGCTGCCCTTCCCCACCCATGGTGCCGAAGGGCATGACGCGGCCGTCTTTGAACACGGCGAGTGACGGGTTGAGCGTGTGGAAGGGTTTGAGGCCGGGCTGCAGGCTGTTGAGCGCCTTCGGGTCCAGCGAGAAGCTGGTGCCCCGGTTCTGCCAGCAGATGCCGGTGTCCTGCAGCACCGTGCCCGAGCCGAACTCCCAATACACGCTCTGGATGAAGCTCACCGCGCGGCCCTGCGCGTCGATCGCGCCCATCCAGATCGTGTCGCCCGGTGCGGCGGTATCCGGCCAGGGCAGGGCCTGGTGTGGATCGATCTGTGCTGCGAGGGCGTCCAGCGCGGCGGCTTCCAGCAAGCTCTGCGGATCGGCCGGCAGGCGGCTGCGATCGGTGACCACGCGTTCGCGCACACGAAACGCGCGCTTGGTGGCCTCCACCAGGCCGTGCAGGTGGGCAAAGCCCTCGCCCTCGCTCACGCCCAGGCGTTCGAACAGGCCGATGATCATGAGTGCTGCCAGACCCTGCGTGGGTGGCGGCAGGTTGTAGACCGTGCTGTCGTGAAGCTGGACAGCGAGGGGCTGGACCCGTTGCGCGGCATATGCCGCAAGGTCGATGGTGCGCAACGGGCTGCCAACGCGTTCGAGTTCGGCGCCGATGCGACTGGCCAGCTCGCCCCGGTAGAAGTCGTCCAGCCCACGCTCGGCCAGTGTGGCCAGCGTCTGGCCCAGTGCGCCTTGCTTGAGCAGGTGGCCGGCTTCAGGGGCTTGGCCGTTCACCAGATAGGTCTGTGCAAAGCCGGGCGCGTCTTTCAGGCCGGCGAGTTTGTCGCGCGTAAGCTGGGCCAGACTGGTCGTGACGACCACGCCGTCCCGTGCGTGGCGGATGCCGTCGGCCAGCAGGCGCGAAAGCGGCAACGGCGTTCCCCAGGGCGCGGCCACCTCCAGCGCCTGGGCCCAGCCGCCGATGGTGCCGGCCACGGTGAGCGCGGCGGTGGGGCCACGCGCGGGAATGGCGTCCAGCCCGGCGTAAAAATCGCGTGATGCCAGCGCGGCCGCCGGGCCGCAGGCGTCGATGGCCACCACGGGTTGCCCGGGCTCGTGGATCAGCCAGAAGCCGTCGCCGCCGATGGCGTTCATGTGCGGGTACACCACGGCAATGGCGGCGGCGGCCGCCACCATCGCCTCCACCGCGTTGCCGCCGTCGCGCAGGACGTCTCGACCGGCCTGAGCCGCCAGGTGGTGCGGGGCGACCAGCATGCCGCCCAGGGCCTTGAGGGTGTGGATCATGGTGTTGGTCTCTTCTTCAAGTGAGCAAGCTGTAGAACATCCGCAGCGCGGTGAGGGCGAGGAAGGCCGCGAACACCTGCCGCAGGCGCCGTGCGTCGATGCGATGGGCGAGTTTCGCACCCCAGTCGGTGGTCAGCATGGTGGCAGGCACGATGAGCGCCATGCCCAGCAGGTTCACATAGCCCAGGCTGAACGGGGGACGCAGCGGCACATCGAGCCCGTTGAGCAAAAACGCCACCGCGCCCGGGATGCTGATGACCATGCCCAGCATGGCGCCCGTGCCCACGGCGGTGTGCATGGGCACGCGCAGCGCATTCAGGATCGGCACGCTCAAGGTGCCGCCGCCGATGCCCATGAGCGTGGAAACCCCGCCGATGCCGCTGCCAATAAGGGCCGTGCCCGGCGTGCCGGGCAGGCCATCGCGCAGCGCGAAACCGTCGCGCTTGAAGGCCATGTTCAACGCCACCACCAGCGCCACCGAAGCGAACACGGCGGTGAGCGACGTGCCGCTGAGAAAGCGGCTGGCCACCGAACCCACCAGCACGCCCGTCACAACCCAGGGCATCAGCCGGCGAATGAGCGCCATGTCCAGACTGCCGCGTTTGCGGTGCGCGCGGCTGGACATGATGGACGTGGGCACGATGGTGGCGAGCGACGTGCCCACGGTGACGTGCATGCGCACCGATTCGTCGATGCCCAGCAGCGTGAACAGGTGGTAGAGCACTGGCACGATGACGATGCCGCCACCCACGCCCAGCAGGCCGGCGAGCACCCCCGCCAGCAGACCGGTGGCAAGCAGGGCGAGCGCCAGGCCCAGCAGCCAGGCGGTGCTGTGCTGTTGAAAGAACTCCATGGCGCTACCAGCCGATCGCTTTGGGCAGCCAGAGCGCTATCTGGGGGAAAAGGAACAGCAGGGTGAGCGCGACGAACTGCAGGCCGATGAAAGGCACCACGCCCTTGTAGATGTCCTTGATGTTCACCTCGGGTGGCGCCACGCCCTTGAGGTAGAACAGCGCCCAGCCGAACGGTGGCGTGAGGAAGCTCGACTGCAGGTTCATCGTGATGAGCATCGCCAGCCACACCGGATCGACACCGAGGTTGATGAGGATGGGCAGGAAGAGTGGCACCGCGATGTAGCTGATCTCGATCCACTCGACGAAGAAGCCGAGCACGAAAATGATGAGCATCATGAACCAGATGGCGGTGTTCGTGCCGCCCGGCAGCGCCTCGAACAGGCTGGCGATCAGGTCTTCGCCGTGCAGGCCCCGGAACGAGAGCGCGAACACCTGTGCCGTCATGAGGATGAACATCATGATGGCGGTGATCTTGCTGGTGTCCAGTGCCGTCTCTTTCAGCGTCTTCCAGGTGAAACGGCCCGAGAGCGCGGTGATCAGCACCGCGCCGACGGCGCCCATGCTGGCGGCCTCGGTGGGCGCGGCGATGCCGCCCACGATGGAGCCGAGCACCGCCACCACCAGCATCACCGGCGGCACCAGCACCTTGAAGAAGCGCACCCACAGCTGGCGGCGCGACACGGCATCGCGCTCGGCCACCGGAATCGGCGGCATGGTGCCCGGCCGCAGCCAGCCCATGACCACCAGATAGACGATGTACACGCCGGCCAGCAGCATGCCCGGTCCCACGGCGACGGCGAACAGCGTGCCCACCGAGAGCTGCATGATGTCCGAGAGCAGGATGAGGATCAGGCTGGGGGGAATGATCTGGCCCAGCGTGCCGGACGCACAGATCACGCCGCAGGCCACGCTCTTGTCGTAGCCCCGACGGATCAGCGTGGGCAGCGTCAACAGGCCCAGCGTGATGATGGTGGCGCCCACGATGCCGGTGGTGGCGCCCATGAGCACGCCGAACAGCACGATGCCGATCGCCATGCCCCCCTTGAGCCCGCCGGCAATGTGACCCATCACATCCAGCAG
>Ga0070754_10003152_pt1 | contig 11749 bp, 14 predicted proteins | sample VirMetDEL_Sep_01_FD_75181 | JGI IMG/M metagenome (GOLD analysis project Ga0070754, IMG submission 75181) | Aqueous microbial communities from the Delaware River and Bay under freshwater to marine salinity gradient to study organic matter... | ecosystem: Environmental > Aquatic > Marine >... | reverse complement strand
TGGTTCAAAGAGAAGTGGGTACGTTTCGGACCAGATGGTAAGATACGTGGAGACTGTGCAAGAGGCAGTAGCAAAGAAGGCAAACCCAAATGTCTACCACAAGCAAAAGCACAAGCTCTAGGCAAGAAAGGTCGTTCAAGCAGTGCGGCCAAAAAGCGTAGAGAAGATCCAAATCCAGAGCGTAAAGGTAAGGCGAAGAACGTTGCTACCAAGACACGTGGCATGAAAGAACAAAGCCCACCTGATTACAGCACTGGTAAATCAGCTGAAAAGAAAGTAATAAGCCCGAGAACAGTTGGTACAGTAATACTAGACCCGGAAGGTACTGCACGAGAAGCTGGCGGTAGGGTATTACAAAAAGGTATGAACGCCGTTAAATGTGCTATTACCAAAGATCCAACCTACTGCAATTTAGCCAAATAATAAATCAAGGAAAAGCAACATGGCAAAAATCAAACAACTAGCGGTTGAATTATGGACAACTAGCTCAAAATATAAAAAAACTAGCCAAGGTAATAGTCGCAGAGCATCATTATGCATGATGAACAAACATAAACGCAAAAGTTTCAAAGCATATCGAGGTCAAGGTAGATAATACCTAAATAACTTGCTTTCTTAGTTTCAATACTGTATAATACTATACTTTACTAACAGGAGATCAATAATGGCATCAAGAATGTTCAGTTCAGAGCAAAAAGCAAAACTCACACAGGTTGTTAACGAAGGTATTGCAGTAATGCAAGAAGTTGAAGATCTTAGCGCAGGACTAAGTGACACTATCAAAGCAGTTGCAGAGGAAATGGAAATCAAACCCAGTATTCTCAAGAAGGCTGTGCGTATTGCATACAAATCCAAACTCACAGATGAAAACGCTGATCACGAAGATCTAAACACAATTCTTGAAACTGTTGGCCGTACTCTTTAATTGGAAAACATAAAGAAGTTTTGGGTCAACAGTTACACCAGTGACCGCACGGCATTTTATCTTGAGCTGATCAGTTTTGTTACAACTGTCGGCGCAAGTGCGTTATTAGCCGCAACAGCAGACGCACCCAACATGTTGATAGTGTATCCTGGGTTCTTTGTTGGATGTATTTCGGGTGCAATTGCATACTTACGTAGAAGTTTGCCTTTTCCGTTTTTGTTGACTAGTTGGTTTGCATGTGTTAACATATTTGGATACGGTGTAGCATCGGGATGGTGGTAAAATGAGTTACATAGACGCATTATTTGATAGAAAAGCAGATCGCATACATGTTGTAGAGCGTGTCAATGGTGAGCGGGTGTACAAAGAGTACCCTGCTAACTATGTGTTCTACTATGACGATCCTAAGGGCAAGTTCCGTACAGTGTATGGTAGCCCTGTGAACAGATTCAGTACCCGTAACGGCAAAGAGTTCCAAAAAGAAATGCGTATCAACAGTGGACGTAGACTATGGGAATCGGACATAAATCCTGTATTCCGCTGTTTGGAAGAAAATTACTTGGGTCAACAATCACCCAAACTGCAAACATGTTTTTTCGATATTGAGGTTGACTTTGACCCCGAACGTGGATTCAGTCCGCCTAGTGATCCGTTCAATGCAGTAACTGCAATTACTGTGTACAACGACTGGATGGACAAGTTGATCACGCTGGCCATTCCTCCCAAAGGACTCAGCTGGGAAAGTGCAGAAGAACTGTGCAAAGACTTTGAAAACTGTTTCTTGTTTGAACGTGAAGAGGAACTGTTGGGCACGTTCTTAGATTTAATTGAAGATGCTGACATACTGCCGGGTTGGAACAGTGAAGGTTTTGATATTCCCTACTTGGTTATGCGCATAAAGCGTGTACTCAGCAACGATGACAATAGACGTTGGTGTCTTTGGGGGCAACTACCCAAGCAACGCACATTTGAACGTTTTGGTGCAGAGAATTTAACATTTGATCTAATAGGCAGAGTGCATATGGACTATATGCAACTGTATCGCAAATACACATACGAAGAACGACACAGTTATTCACTGGATGCAATTGGTGAACATGAACTTGGTGAACGTAAAACACAGTACGAAGGCACACTTGACCAGTTATACAACAAAGACTTCAAGACCTTTATTGAGTACAATCGACAAGATACCGCACTGCTAGGCAAGATGGATAAGAAATTACGTTTCTTGGATCTTGCAAACGAACTAGCGCATGATAATACAGTACTGCTACAAACAACAATGGGTGCAGTGGCAGTTACAGAACAGGCTATTATTAATGAAGCACATCAGCGTGGTATGGTTGTACCTAATAGGAAAGGAAAAGAAGAACATGGTGAAACGCAAGCGGCAGGTGCCTATGTTGCTCATCCCAAAAAAGGGATGCACGACTGGATCGGAGCAATCGACATCAACTCACTCTATCCCAGTGCTATTAGGGCCCTCAACATGGCGCAAGAAAGCATCATCGGACAACTCCGTCCGATAATGACAGACAGATACATCAAGGAAAAACAGGATGCTGGAAAAAGTTTTGCTGATAGTTGGGAAAACATGTTTGGTAGCCTTGAGTATCAAGCAGTAATGAACGGAGAAGTAGGAACTGAGATCACTGTTGATTGGGAAGCAGATGGCAGTAGTGACATAATGAGTGCCGCTGATATTTGGCGATTGATCTTTGACAGCAACAAACCATGGATGCTAAGTGCTAACGGGACCATATTCAGTTATGAACAAAAAGCAATTGTGCCGGGACTGATAGAGCGTTGGTATGCAGAACGTAAAGAACTGCAGGCAAAGAAACGTGAAGCAGAAACTCCAGAGGATATTGCATTCTGGGACAAGCGACAGTTGGTCAAGAAGATTAACTTGAACAGTTTGTATGGTGCTATTCTTAATCCAGGTTGTAGGTTCTTTGACAAACGCATTGGACAATCAACCACACTGTCAGGTCGTATCATTGCCAAGCATATGGATGCGTTTGTTAATGAAGCCATCACGGGTGTATATGATCACACTGGTGATGCTGTTGTGTATGGTGACACTGATAGTTGTTACTTTACTGCATGGCCTGCTATCAAAGATGATGTTGAAAGCGGCAAAATGGAATGGAACAAAGACATTGCTACACAGGTGTATGACAACATTTCAGATCAGTTGAACGAAAGTTTCCCACTGTTTATGGAAAAAGCATGCCACTGCCCACGTGAAAATGGTGCATTGATCAAAGGTGGTAGAGAAATTACTGCAACCAAAGGCTTGTATATCAAGAAGAAGCGTTATGCCGCACTGATATACGACATGGAAGGTACTAGACTTGATCAAGGTGGTAAGCCAGGCAAGGTTAAAGCCATGGGACTTGACTTGAAACGTTCAGACACTCCGCCTGTAGTACAGGACTTCCTAAGTGACATATTACTTGGTGTGCTAACAGGATCAACCAAAGAACAGATATATGATAAAGTTCGTGACTTTAAGATTGCATTCCAACAGCGTCCAGCATGGGAAAAAGGTACTCCCAAGCGTGTAAACAATCTAACCAAGTATACTGAAGCAGAAAAGCGACAGGGCAAAGCAAACATGCCCGGGCACGTAAGAGCCGCAATGAACTGGAACTATCTCAAACGCATGCATGGTGACAACTACAGTCAGAATATTGTTGATGGTATGAAAACTATTGTGTGCAAACTTAAAGAGAACCCAATGGGTTACAAGAGTGTAGGGTATCCAACAGATGTTTCACATATCCCACAGTGGTTTAAAGACTTGCCATTTGATGATGCACTTATGGAGGCAACTATCGTGGATCAGAAAGTAGAGAACCTACTGGGTGTACTTAAATGGGATATTGCGGAACACACCAACATCAAAACAACATTTGACGACCTATTCAGCTTCGAATAAATACCTATGTACAATTACATAGTGATATTCAATGAACTTAGTAGATCTTGTTAACTTTAGGAACACATTGCGACATGGCGTTGACTTAGATCCTATTAGGTTAGAACTTGATAAAATTATCAAAACGCAGACCGACAGTTTAACTGGTGTAGATGAACAATTTATTACATCATCTAACCTTTCTATAGCTCATTTCAAATCCATAAAAGAAAATCTTACTGCGCCAAGAGCAAAAATCCTTGAAACTATAGATGCGCTAAACCAAGAAATCACTCAAAGAACACAGCATTTCTTCGGTGACAATTATGTGCTAGAGCAAGAAATGAAAGAAGGAAACGGTCTCCTTACCGAAAATCTTCGTACAATGCGGCACTGGCGTAGTATTAGGTTGGAACATAATGATAGCCCAGATGTACACATGTTGGGTGTAATACAAAAACACGTAGAACATAGATTCCCAGTCTTAGAGATAGGATGTAGAGATGGCGAATGGACCAAGTACTTGGTTGCCGGAGATCCGTTGTACTTAGCAGAATACACAGAAGAGTTTCTCCACAATGCTGTTCATCAATTCACACGTCAATATGTGCCCAGGGTAAGGCAATATCTAGTCAAAGACAATGACATATCTGGCTTGCCTAATGGACAATTTAATTTTATTTTCAGTTATAACTTTTTTAATTATCTAGCATTAGACACTATAAAAGAATGGATGCGTAAAGCACATGCGTGGTTAAGACCGGGCGGCGTAATCATGTTTACGTATAACAATGCTGATTTTGGATACGGAGCTGGTAGTGCTGAAAGTGGAACTCAAAGTTATTGCCCGATGAGTTTGCTTGTTCCTATGTGTGAAAGCATCGGGTTAGTTTACCACGATCATAAAGATTATATAGACACACCATTTACCCCGATGAGTTGGATACAATTCAGAAAGCCAGGAGAGCTGTCTACTATAAAAGTAGCGCAGGCGTTAGGGCAAATAAAATTCTACCACGATACTTGATTTTCTAAATACAATCTGTTATAATTAATCATCTTTAACGGAGGCCTAAATGAAAGACTATTTACAAGATATAGTAAAACACACGCATGCTCTTGGATTCATCGACTTAGTAAAAGTTACAGGGACAAGCACAGAAACAAAAGTTGACGCAGTAAGTGAAGATAGAACTGCAATTATCCAAGCACAGTTTCACAACCCAGTTCCAGACTTTGTTGGAACATTCGGTATGCCTAACTTAGGCAAACTAAACACAATTCTTAATATTCCAGAGTACAGCGAAGATGCTAAACTTACAGTAAGCAAAACTGACGCTGGACCCGCTGGTGTGCATTTTGAAAATGCCGCAGGTGACTTTAAGAATGATTACAGATTTATGAGTAGTGAAATTGTTAACGACAAGCTCAAAGCAGTTAAGTTCCGGGGTGTCAGTTGGGGTGTAGAGATTGAACCCAGCGTAGCCAGTATTCAAAGACTAAAGTTCATGGCTAGTGCTAATAGTGAAGAAACTACTTTTATTGCAAAGACAGAAGACAACAAGTTGAAGTTCTACTTTGGAGACCACAGCACACACGCAGGTGACTTTGTGTTTGCACATGATGTTGAAGGTACCCTGAGCAAAGGGTGGAATTGGCCAGTTGCCGCTGTTATTGGTATACTAAGTCTGTCAGGCGACAAGATGATTAGATTCAGTGATGAAGGTGCCGCACAGATCACAGTTGATTCAGGATTAGGTGTTTACAACTACATACTTCCAGCACAACAGAAGTAATGACACAACGGGTACGTGATCGTTATTGGGAACGTAGAGGATACGTAAGTGGCACTTGTATGTTCCACGATCCTACTAGATTGTGTTACCTAAATATACCAAAAAATGCTAGTACCTTCCTAAAAGAAAATCTTGTCAAACAGGAATGGGTCATGTTGCACAACAGTGTTAGGCGTGTTAAGCGTGAAACTTCTAACACTATTGTTATATTACGTGACCCAATTGACAGATGGTTTACTGGAATAGCACAGCATATCACAACAAATTTGTTTGGCAAAGATTTTGGTAGTAGTCATTTTCTAGACCAAGCAAACGATTTCACCAATAGACTCATTGTTGATCAAGTTGTATTTGACGACCATACAGAGCAACAAAGTTGGTTTATTGAGGAGTTTGGTCAGTATCTTATACAACCAGTATACTTTTACTGCGATCAGCATCTTAATAAGAATTTAGATCATTGGTTTGAATCAAAAGGGCTAAGTTATCAATTGTCCAATCAGACACACGTAAACGTAAGCCAAAACAACTACGACAATAAAAATCTAGTTGATTATTTTAAGAACTTAGTGTACAATAACACCATGTACGAACTACATCTTGCTGAGCATTATCAACAAGATTACAATTTAATTTCAAGTGTACAGTTTTATCGAGAGGGCGAAGTTGGTAAATAATTTTACCCGAGATAGCACTGTCAATTTACTAGGATCAAAATGGAAGATCAAGATAATCTAACTTCTAAGCAAAACGACTACGCAATCTTTCTACCTGCCATATCTGGCTTCTACGCAACATTCATAGGCAAACAACGTGTTAACAACGATTATGTTGATCCTGCTCGTATGCCTGCGGCTATACAAGATATGGAACAAATGAATTGGTTAAACGATTCTAAAAGTTTATTTCCATACAAGTGGAGCCTGTACTCAGGTGGACATGCTAACTTAGATCTAAGTAAGGATGATCCAAAGGAAGATATGGTGCGTAAACGTGATCCTAATACACTTATATTAGGTGACTCTGGTGGATTCCAAATTGGTAAGGGTCTCTGGGAAGGAGACTGGAAAGCCAATTCAGGATGCCCCAAAGCACAAAAGAAAAGAGGACTAGTATTAAATTGGCTGGACAATACCGCTAATTATAGCATGGTACTTGACATCCCGACTTGGGTTTTTAAGAATAAAGAGGCTAGTGACGCATGTCAAATAAAAACAATACAAGAAGCAGTAGACGCAACCAAGTTCAACAACGAGTACTTCATCAAGCATCGCAAAGGCGTCAGCAATGGCGGAACTCGCTTCTTAAACGTATTACAAGGAAGTGATCATACCAGTGCAGACGAGTGGTATGAAGAAATGAAAGAGTTCTGTGATCCCAACAAGTATCCAGGCAAACACTTTGACGGCTGGGCAATGGGTGGGCAGAACATGTGTGATGTGCATTTGATACTAAAAAGATTGGTTGCACTACGTCATGATAATTTACTACAAGAAGGCTTGCACGACTGGATGCACTTCTTGGGTACTAGTAAATTAGAGTGGGCTGTGCTGTTAACAACTATCCAACGTGCAGTACGCAAGTACGTTAATCCAAAGTTCACGATTAGTTTTGATTGCGCATCACCTTTCTTAGCAACAGCAAATGGTCAAGTATATCATGAGATATCGCTACCGCATGATGGCAAGTGGAGTTATAGAATGAGTCCTATTGCTGACGATAAGAAGTATAGCACAGACACAAGACCATATGGTAAAGCCGCACTACAAGATGGATTGATTGGTGTATTCGACGAAAGCCCTGTAAGCTCACGCATGCAGATGAAAGATGTTTGCGTATATGCACCAGGAGATGTAAACAAAGTAGGTAAAGAAGGCAAAACATCTTGGGATAGTTTTAGTTATGCACTGCTAATGGGACACAACGTTTGGACACACATTGAAAGTGTGCAACGTGCAAACAGAGAGTTTGATGCAGGGCATCATCCACGTATGATGCGCAACTGGAACGGCTCTGTGTATTTCAAAGATGTAGTAGAAGCAATCTTTGCAACAAGCAACAAACAAGAAGCAGAACAAATAATTCAACATCATAACAAGTACTGGATGGAGATTATTGGTACGAGAGGTAATACAGGAAAGAAAACTGTTAATTCTGAAACACAATTTGGTAACTTATTTGAGGAGGCCGCATAATGTCATACCAACTTAGATTACATCATTTAGAAGAACAACACGAAAATTTAAAACAACAAGTAGCAGACATGCAGAAGCACACATTCTGGAACGATCATCAATTGAATCATCTTAAAAAAGAAAAACTTAGGATCAAAGATGAAATATATCGTTTACAAAGATTAGAACAAGAGACGGAGGCATATTATGACAGAGCGGACGTTAACGACTATTAACAACCCAATACTAAAAGACGCATGCGAACTGTGTTGGATTTGCAAAGGACAGATTATACCTAGTATGATCTACGAAGACTCAGTTGTATCCATATACGAAAGTTATTTTGATAGGGTATGGAGATGGGATCCAAATGAAGTATTTCACAGGAAAGAAGGCTTTAACGAAGCCTGGGAACAATTCAAGAAAAAACTAGCGGAGGCATCTTAGATGGATCGAGCAGGACACGACAATGCTGTAATGTTTTTAGGAACAGAAGTAGAGCATACATCAACACTTGGTATGAAAACACTGTTTGTAGTTGGATGTTTGCCTGCTGAAGATGTGCTACGTGAAGCACTTAGGCATGATGTCGAGCAAATCTATTTAGGTGCTAATCAAAGTTTTCAAGTTAGCGAAACAGGTATGGAAGACTGGAGTTACCTAATTACTACTTGTCTTGCAGAGGATTATTGGGTAACACTAGACTATGATATCAGCTATCATCACGACGTGTTGTCAATAGGAGTACAGGATTATAACCGTTTTACAAGCATGATAAGTGCCAAGTTGCCAGGCATAAGGAAACTAAATTACAATGCAACACTGAAGATTGATGACAGTGACTACGAAGCAACCAATCCTGGTGTGTGGTGCCACAGTGTTCATCAATTACAATCAAAACGCACATTCACAGATTGGTCTAAATACACACAAGATCAAGTTATCAAGGAGGAAGCAAAATGAAAGCACAGATTGTTAACAATCTTAAAAGCAAGTATCAAAATCAAATTGACATTGCAAAAACAAACATTGATATATTTCTAGCAAGTCCACAAGGTGTTGCTGAACACATTGACTTTTCAGAAACAATCGAAAAAGAGTTGGAAAAGATTGCACATGCAAATGATATGTTAGAAGCATTAGCTCACCTAACTAAGTAAGTTTGACATTTCAATTTATCAGTTGTAAAATAACTATATGAATCAACAACAAAGAAATATCGTAGATCAAATTATGCGTGTTGCACGTAGGGATATTTGGGTTACCTTTCAGAAAGAAGGTGTACACATGTATCCAGGTGCAGACACTGACCCTAAACTTGCAACAGGTGGTTGGGATGACGTTAGTTTCTTAGGTGTACCGCATAGACATATATTCCACTTTAGAGTAGGAATAGAAGTGTTCCACAATGACAGGGACATTGAATTTATTCAATTCAAGCGTTGGCTGCAAAGGCTTTATGATGTCGAAGGCGTACTAGAGTTGGATTACAAGAGTTGCGAGATGATTGCAGATGACTTGTACGTGCAGATTGCAAGTCGTTATCCAGATCGTGTGGTCACCATTGAAGTAAGTGAAGATGGTGAAAATGGTTGCCAGATTACTTACAACACATCTCAACTCAACCAAACAAAAATATATTAAATGCTATTAGATCTTCTCCGGAAGGAATACAACTTTGATGTTGCTGTTGCATTGGAAACTATTGAGACTATGCCTTCTTCTTTTTTATATAAGAAGATAAGTCCGATTATTAAACAGCAATATCCTAACAACTATAAGTTTATATTTTTGAACAACAGTAATGTCAATCAAGAAGTATTACTGCACGTTATACAAACAATCAGCTTGTGTGAAATTCCTAATGAGTTCATATTAGTTATTACGAATCAATCTAAGGTTTATGATTTTTTTACAAGTAATAATATCCAAGTTAAAAAAAATAATATTCCCGATGAATTAGAAACAGGGAGTCACATACCAATTTTTAATGTTGAAGAGAAATTTTGTCCGTATCCATGGGCAGGTATTGATGTGGAGCCGCAAGGCTACGTTAAACCCTGCTGTGACTTTCATGGAACATATCTCAAACACAATGGCACACTCCTAAATGCCAGTAGAGATACATTTGAACAGATGATAAACTCGAGTGACATGAAACTGATTAGAGAACAGTTTAAACAGGGCATCAATCCAGAAGGATGTAAAAAGAACTGTTTAGAAGCACCAAAAGGAAAATCTACTAGATTTACACATGCCAAGCACAAGTTAAAAAACATATACGGAGAAATCGACTGGGAAGGTGACGGTCGAATAAAATTCTTAAACGGGCACTTTAGCAATCTGTGTAACCTGGGTTGCGTGATATGCGAGCCGTTGGCCAGTTCTATTCTTGCTGTAGAAGAACTAAAAAATTCTACATACAGCGATGTAAAACAAGATCCTAAGTATAAACAGTTACAGATTAACCTAAACACACTAAACGAAAATAGTATTGTTTGGCGTGAGCTAGACAAGCACCTAGCATCAATACGTAACTTTGAGATACTAGGAGGAGAACCGTTACTAAATAAAAATATCTTAAGACTAATCGAAAGATTGGTTGAGTCAGGGCACAGTAAAAACTGTGTATTTCAAATTACCAGTAACGGAACACAATTTCCGGATATATGCAACCAACTACACAACTTTAAGCAGGTATTCTTTCATTTTAGTATAGATAATACAGGTTCAAGATTTGAATACGAACGTTATCTAAGTAAATGGGACATAGTATTAGAAAATCTAAATAAATTTAATGCCCTCGCAAAACAACACAACCATATTAAACTGCACTTTGCTATTGCTGTGAGTATACTAAACGCATACTATCTCCCAGAACTGTTGGAACACCTCAGTCAATATAAGTATGAAACACACTACTTTGGAGATGTAAACAAACCATCAGCACTATCGTTGAATAATTTGACACCGCAAGCAAAAGATGTTCTAATAACTAAACTTACAAAGTTTATTGACAAATTTCCAGAACTAGATTTTGTTCTTAACTTAGTTAAAAATTGTAATCTAGTAGACGGCAAAGATTTCTGTGAATTCATCAGCAACAAAGATAGTTTACGAAATCTTAACTTAGTAGATACTCATAAAGAAATATGTGATCTTATGGGATATACTACTTTCATTAATCAAGGAGAAACAAAATGGCCGCTAGTTGGCTAAAAAAATATCTCACAATGAAGCCAGAGGTTAATCAAATTTATGATGACCTTGACGCTTACCGTGAGTTCTGTGTCAAGCAAGGATACAACTTTGACGAACGACATTTATATCATGAGAAAACACCATGGGGAGAATTCCAGCGTGTGCTGAACGGTAAACGACCAAAAGACAACTGGTACTTTGTAAAGAAACCTTACGTAAAGAGATGATATACATAGTAGAATTAGAAGCAGTAGACACACGTTATACTAAACAGTGGAAGACTCATGTTCCAGAGCTCTTACAGAGAGAACTGGACGAGCCTGTCACTGTTATAAGTGGCGGTGAAACACCACAAGCAACGACGCCAGGTGCGTTCTTAAACTTTGGTGGCACCAATGTCTACAAGTCTAAACAACTAGAACAAATAGGTGAACTATTTTGTGCTGGTAAAGTCAAAGATGGTGACTACTTCCTTTATACCGATGCTTGGAACCCTACTGTTATACAATTAAAGTATATGGCAGAGTTGTTAGGCGTTAAGATTAAAATAGGCGGTCTTTGGCATGCTGGTAGTTATGATCCACAAGACTTTTTAGGCAGACTTATTGGTGATAAGCCCTGGGTAAGACATGCTGAAAAAAGCATGTACGAAGTGTTTGATCATAACTTCTTTGCTAGTGTATTTCATATTAAGATGTTCTATAGCGTACTCAAACATCCTTGGCAG
>Ga0070754_10003151_pt1 | contig 11750 bp, 11 predicted proteins | sample VirMetDEL_Sep_01_FD_75181 | JGI IMG/M metagenome (GOLD analysis project Ga0070754, IMG submission 75181) | Aqueous microbial communities from the Delaware River and Bay under freshwater to marine salinity gradient to study organic matter... | ecosystem: Environmental > Aquatic > Marine >... | reverse complement strand
CGCCATTTGCGCTTCCTTCACCTGCAGGGTGTAACGCAGATGGGGTCCAAGTGCTTGATTTGTATGCGGATTTACCCTGATCTGGCGGATGAGGTCACGGATTCAGGTTCTTCTGTTCGTCGGTCCCGTAGGTGTGCAGCGCGGCATAGGCGCCGTGCGTGAGGCCGGGGTACATGGTCCAGGCCTGGTTGGCCGAGTTCATCATCTCGTACAGGCACTGGTTCACCACCAGCGGCAGGCCCTGCCCGCCGAACTCGGGGTCACAGGAAAGGGCTGCCCAGCCGCCATCCACATAGGTCTTGTAGGCTTCCTTGAAGCCTTTGGGCGTGGTCACTTCGTGGGTCTTCTGGTCCAGCTTGCAGCCCTCGGTGTCGCCGCTGATGTTGAGCGGGAAGATGACCTGCGAGGCGAACTTGCCGGCCTCTTCCAGCACCGCGTTGATGGTGTCGGCATCGGTTTCCGCGTGCTGGGGAATGGCCTTGAATTCGTCGGTGACCTTGAGCACTTCGTGCATCACAAACTGCATGTCTCGCAGGGGTGGGTTGTAAACGGGCATGGGGAAACTCCTGTGCTGGGTTTGTGAAGAACTTGAAAGGGATCAGCCCTGCTGGCGCGCAGCGGCTGGAGATTTGCGGGACAGGTTTTCGACGGGGGGCAAGCCACCGTAACGCTGAACGATGCCTTCGAAGGCCGTCAGGGCACGTTGCACCGAACCGGGGCTTCGCAGGAATCGCGCTTCGTAGTGCAAGGCCAGAATCAGTGCGTGCACTTCAAAGGCCATCTGGGCCGCGTCGGTCCCGGGATCGAGGTGGCTTTCCTGGATGGCCATCTCGATCGCGCGTCGCATGGCGGTGAGCCAGGTGTTCACCGAACTGGCCAGAGCGTCCCGCACCGGGCCAGGGCGGTCGTCGAACTCCACGGCGCCGCTGATGTAGATGCAGCCCGAATCGATTTCCACCGAAGTGCGCTTCATCCAGTTGTCGAACAGCTTGCGCAGGCGCGGCAGGCCGCGCGGCGTCTCCAGCGCGGGATAGAACACCTCTTCCTCGAAACGCGTGTGGTACTCGCGCACCACCGAGATCTGCAGTTCCTCGCGCGAGCCGAAATGCGCGAACACGCCAGACTTGCTCATCTGCATGACTTCGGCCAGCGCACCGATGGACAGGCCTTCCAGGCCAATCTGCGTGGCCAGGCCTAGCGCGGCGTCCACGATGGCGGCCTTGGTCTGCTGGCCCTTTTGCAGGGGTTTCTGGGTCGATGCGTCGGCGCGTGCACGGCGGGCAAGAGGGGTGACGCTCATGGGTTCGGTCCTCGGTGGATCGGGTGAAAAGACGAAACCGCTCGAATAAATCGAACGGTCGTTCTATTTTTACCGCAAAACCACCGCCCGGGGCAAACCTGCGGGCTTTTGTAGGGGCGTTTGTTTAGGGGCTGCGCCCTAAATCACGCCTGCGCGCCGGGCCTCAGAGCTTGCCGTCGGGCAGCAGCAGGTTCAGGCTGTGATCAAGGCTCTCGCAGGGCGAGCGCTTGAAACCACTGCGGGCAAAGCGCTGAAGGCGCCCGACGCTGAAGGCCGTGATGACCGACGCATCGGCCTGCGCGTCCACCGTGGGCGTGGCCGCGCCGGCCACCACCGAGGTTTCGCGCAGGTTCTGGCGCAGCGTGGACTCGATCTTGTCGAAGAAAAGGTTCATGCGCTGCTGCAGGCGTTCGTTTTCGAACACCAGTGCGTCGCCCACCATCACGCGCGCCATGCCAGGATTTTTCTCGCCGAACTGCAGCAGCAGCGTGACGAGTTTGCGGGAGCGGGCGTTGGCATCGGGCTCTCGGTCGGCGAGCTGGTTGACCAGGCCGAACACCGATTGTTCGATGAATTCGATGAGGCCTTCGAACATCTGGGCCTTGCTGGCGAAGTGGCGGTAGAGCGCTGCCTCGCTCACCTCGAGCCGGGCCGCCAGGGCCGCGGTGGTGATACGTTCGGCTCCCGGCTGTTCGAGCATGGTGGCCAGGGCCTGCAGAATCTGCACGCGGCGTTCACCTGGCTTGGGGCGTTTGCGCGCCACACCGTCCGGGTGGGCTGCCGCCTCGATGGCGTTGGCGGCCTCCTGCGCCGCATCATCGGCGGGGGACGGGGACTCAGGGACGTTGGAGGTCATGGGTGATCGATCCGTTCGTGATGAGCTGCTGGACCGTGTACCCGGCCCTGGTGTGTCTTCCGTCGGCGATTCTCGCACACGGTTGGAGGTGTCCGCGATCAACGCGGCAGCCTTGCGCACGGTCAGTGAGTGACCGCCTCGAAGGCCACGCGCACGCGCAGGCCCAGCCCCTGCGCACCTGCATCAAGATGCAGATGGGTGTCGTGCGCACGCGCAATTTCATCGGCAATCGCCAGCCCCAGGCCGTTGCCCTCGCCCGCCGTGCCGGGCACACGGTAGAAGCGCTGCAACACACGCAGTCGCTCGTCGGGCGGGATGCCGGGCCCGTCGTCTTCCACCTCCAGCCAGGCCTGCACGCCTCTGGGTCCGTTGTCCAGACCACAGCGCAGCGTGATGCGACCCCCTTGAGGGGTGTACTTGATCGCGTTGTCCACCAGATTGAGCAGCATCTCGCGCAGCAGCCAGGCGTGGCCCAGTGTCTGCGCGGGCCGGGTCTCCAGACCGAGGTCGATGCGCTTGGCGGCGGCGGCATCCAGGTACAGCGCCAGCATGTTCTCGCAATGCGCCATGAGGTCCACACGTTGCATGGGCTGGGCATCGGCGCTGACCGCGTCGGCTCGCGAAAGTGCAAGCAACTGGTTGGCCAGTTGCGAGGTGCGCCGCGTGGCATCGCGCAGGCGCAGCACCTGCCCCGCTCGCAGGCTGAGCAGGTCGCCACCGGCCATGCTGCGCGCGGCCTGGGCCCAGGCTTCCACTTGCGCCTGGAGGCCGGCCAGTGGCGTGCGCAACTGGTGCGCGGCATCCGCCACGAAACGGCGCTGCGCCTCGGTCTGCGCATTGACCAGAAAGAACAGGCGGTTGAGCGAGACCACCAGTGGCCGGACTTCGGCCGGCACGCCGTCAGCATCGATCGGGTTGAGATCGCGCGGTGAGCGGTTCTCCACCGCCTGCTTGAGTTCGATGAGCGGCTGCAAGGCTCGCGCCACGCCCCAGGAGATGACCGCTGCGGCCACGGCAAACAGGATCAGGTTGGGCAGCAACACACGCAGCAGCACGTTGCTGAACCATTGCTGGCGCGCATCGGAGCCGTCCGCCAGCATCACGATGAGTTCCCCGGCGTCGGTGTTCACGCGCTGCGCCACCACCCGGTAGGTGACGCCGGCCTCGACCACGCTGAGAAACTCCGCGTCCTGCGTGCTGGGCAGCACGGTGGGCAACCAGCGTTCGCCCAGCAACTGGCTGCCCAGTTCGTTGAACACGCCGAACGCCGCAAAGCCACGCCGCTCCGAGAGGAATTCGGCCACGGCAGGTGCCAGCAACATGGACAGCCCGGGCGAATTCAACAGGTCGGCCGCGCGCGGCAAGGGTTCATCGAGGTCCTTTGCCCCCTCCGCACCGAGGCTGCGCACCACCACCGAGTCCGCCAGCAGCGGAACCAGCCGGAGCAGCCGCTGGTCCTGCTGGAGCGCTGCGGTGCCCGCGCTCTGGTAATGGAAAAAGACGCTGACCGAGACGATCAGGCCGACGGTGATGAGCAACAGCACCAGCAGGCGCCGCTGCAAGCCCCAGATCATGCCGCGCGGCGCGACGGTTTCAGGTGACGCTTGCATGGCCGGGATGTTCGGCCAGCTCGAGCCGGTAGCCGAATCCCCGGATCGCGCGCAGGCAGATGCCGGCTGGCTCGAGTTTGCCGCGCAGGCGCGAGACATACACCTCGATCGCGTTGGGTGTGATTTCCTTGTCCCATCCGGTCAACACCTGCAGCAGCTTGTCCTTGGCGGCCGGCTTGGGCACCTGCATGAGCAGGTACTCCAGCACCGTCCACTCGCGCGGACCCAGCTCCATGGGCTGCCCGGCGAGCGTGACGCGGCGGTGTGCGGTGTCCATCTCCAGCGGGCCGAAGCCCAGCACCGCCGACGTGGCGGCCTGCGAGCGCCGCAGCAGCGCACGCAGGCGGGCCAGCAGTTCAGGCAACTCGAAGGGCTTGACCATGTAGTCGTCCGCACCGAGATCGAGCCCCTGCACGCGGTCGTGCAGCGCATCGCGCGCGGTCAGGATCAGCACCGGCATCTGCATGCCGGCAATGCGCAGCCGCCGCGTGAGCTCCAGGCCGTCGATGCCGGGCAGGCCGATGTCGACGATGGCCAGGTCGAAGCTGTCGCTCTCCAGGGCCTGCGCGGCGCGCTCCGCACTGCCCACCCAGTCCACCGTGTAACCGGCGTCGCACAGCCCCAGCTTGATGCCGCTGGCCACCATCACGTCGTCCTCAACCAGCAGCAATCGCATATTTCAATGTGACTTGATCATCGTCCCAAACGGCTCGTTGCCAAGCACTTCGAGCAACAAAGCATGGGGCACACGCCCATCGATGATGTGCACCGCGTTCACGCCGCTCTTGGCTGCGTCCAGGGCGCCGGCGATCTTGGGGATCATGCCGCCGGAGATGGTGCCGTCTTCCACCAGTTCGTCGATGCGGCGCGGCGTGAGTTCGGTGAGCAGCTGGCCGTCCTTGTCGAGCACACCGCGGATGTTGGTGAGCATGAGCAGCTTTTCGGCCTGCAGCACGGTGGCCAGCTTGGCCGCCACCACGTCGGCGTTGATGTTGTAGCTCTCGTTCTGCTCGCCGAAGCCGATGGGACTGACGACCGGAATGAACTGGTCGTCCTGCAAGGCTTTCACCACGCTCGGGTCGATGCTCTCGATGTCGCCGACCTGGCCCACGTCATGTTCAAGGTTGGGGTCCTTGTGGTCGGTCATGCGCAGCTTGCGCGCGCGGATCATCGCGCCGTCGCGCCCGGTGAGCCCCACGGCCTTGCCGCCGGCCTGGTTGATCAGGCCCACGATGTCCTGCTGCACCTCGCCAGCCAGCACCCACTCCACCACCTCCATGGTTTCGGGGTCGGTCACTCGCATGCCCTGAATGAACTGGCCCTGCTTGCCCAGCCGCTTGAGCAGCGTCTCGATCTGCGGGCCTCCACCATGCACCACCACCGGGTTGATGCCGACCAGCTTGAGCAGCACCACGTCTTCGGCGAAATCCTGTTGCAGCGCCGGGTCGGTCATGGCGTTGCCGCCGTACTTGATGACCATGGTCTTGCCGTGGTACTTGCGGATGTACGGCAGCGCCTGCGCAAGGATCTCGGCCTTGTCGCGCGGGGGAATGGATGTGATGTCGGCGGGCGTGGTCATGCGGGGTTCCTGCAAAGGCGGGCAAAGGGGAAATTCTAGGCGCCCGCCCTTCAGCCCCCGTCAGAAGTGGATCCCGCGCATCATCTGCTGCATGGCCACGGCCTCAGCGGAAAGTTGAGGCTTGGCGCCCTTCTCGCCCTTGGCCGCCGACGAGTCCGGGAACATGCGAAAGCTCGTGTTCATCACGATCTGCGCCACGCGCGGCACCATGGCGTGCATCATCTGGCCCGTCACGCCCAGGCGGGTGGCAATGCGCACCGGCTTGAAAATGCAGGCCTGCGCGATCATGTCGGCCGCTTCTTCGGGTGCCAGCGTGGGCACGTTCTGGTAGATCTTGGTGGGCGCAATCATGGGCGTGCGCACCAGCGGCATGTTGATGGTGGTGAAGCTGATGCCCTGGTCGGCGAACTCGCTGCTGGCGCAGCGCGTCCAGGCATCCAGCGCGGCCTTGCTCGCCACGTAGGCCGAGAAGCGCGGCGCGTTGGTGAGCACACCGATGGAACTGATGTTCACCACGTGGCCCTTGCGCTTGGCCACCATGCCGGGCAGCAAACCCATGGTCACGCGCAGGCAGCCGAAGTAGTTGAGCTGCATGGTGCGCTCGAAATCGTGGAAGCGGTCGTAGCTGCCTTCAATGGCGCGGCGGATCGAGCGGCCCGCATTGTTGATGAGGAAATCGACACCCCCGTGGTTCTTGATCAGCAACTGCACAAAGCGGTCCGCATCGGCCATATCGGCGATGTCGGCCGCGTAAGCGACGAACTGGTAGCCCTTGTCCTTCGCCTCCTTGCAGGCCTCGTCGAGCTTGTCCTGGTCACGCCCGCAGATGATGGTCGTGGCCCCCGCTTCGGCAAACTTGTGCGCGGCGGCCAGCCCGATGCCCGAGCTGCCGCCCGTGACCAGCACCACTTTGCCCGCGACCGTGCCCTTGAGGCTTCGATCGATGTGCAGGTCGGGATCGAGGTGGCGTTCCCAGTAATCCCACAGGCGCCAGGCGTAGTCCTTGAGGTTCGGGCATTCGATGCCGCTGCCCTTGAGTGCGGCAAGCGTCTCGCGGCAGTCGAAGCGCGTCGGGTAGTTGACGAAGGTCATCATGTCCTCGGGCAGGCCGAGGTCCTGCATGATGGCCTTGTAGACGCGGTGCACCGGCGCCAGTGCCATCAGGCCTTTCTTCACGCTCTTCGGGATGAAGCCCATCAGCGCGGCATTGACGAACAGGTTCATCTTGGGCGCGTGCGCGGCCTTGCTGAGGATGTCGAGCACGTCGCCCACGCGGTAGCCCATGGGGTCGACCAGGTGGAAACAGGCGCCGCTGCTGCGCTTCTGGTGGCTGATGTGGTCCAGCGAATCGACCACAAAATCGACCGGCACGATGTTGATCCGCCCGCCCTCCAGACCCACGCTGGGCATCCACGGCGGCAGGATCTGACGCATGCGCTGGATGAGCTTGAAGAAGTAATAGGGACCGTCGATCTTGTCCATTTCGCCGGTGCGCGAGTCGCCCACCACGGCCGCCGGGCGGTACACGGTCCACGGCACCTTGCACTCCAGTCGCACGATCTTCTCGCTCTCGTGCTTGGTCATGAAATAAGGGTGCTCGTAGTTTTCCGCCTCGTCGAACATGTCCTCGCGAAATACCCCTTCGTAGAGGCCCGCAGCGGCAATGGACGACACGTGATGGAAATGCCCCGCGCCAATGGCTTTGGCGAACTCCACCGTGTTGCGTGTGCCGTCCACGTTGACCGCGATCTGGCTCTCTTCGTCGGCCTCGAGGTCGTACACGGCGGCAAGATGGTGGAAGTGATCGATCTGGCCCTTGAGCGCCTTGGTGTCCTCGGCAGACACGCCCAGTTTCTTGCTGGTGAGGTCGCCGAAAACCGGCACCGCGCGCGATGCGCTCACGCCCCAGTATTCTCGCAACGACGCCACCTTGCCTTCGCTCTCCTTGCGGATCAGGAAGTGCACCACCGCCCCCTTGCGCTGCAGCAGCCTGGCCACGAGTCGCTTGCCAATGAAGCCGGTGGCACCGGTGACGAAATAATGCATGGAGGGTCTCCTGAAGCGTTGAGGGATGGACACGATGGGCTCGGAACAGCCTGCCATTCTTCACCATGAGCACCAGCGCTGCCTTCCGCAAAAACCCGCGTGAGGCCCGGCCCACAGCAGGCCCGTTTAGTCGCGCGCCCCTACACAGGCGCAGGGCATGGCACGTAAAGTCGCCGAACGCCGTGGCACTGCCACTCCCCATCCTTTCTCTTCTCAGGAGCCTCCATGGTCAAGAAAATCCAGAAAACCGGCAGCAGCAGCAAGTCGAGTTCCTCAGCGTCCGCCTCGCCGCTCTCGGGCGCCATCAAGGATTCCGCGCAGCAGATCTGGCTGGCTGGTCTGGGCGCTTTCTCCAAGGCACAGGAAGAAGGCGGCAAGGCCTTTGAATCGCTGGTCAAGGAAGGCATGTCGATCCAGCGCAAGACGCAGGCCGTGGCCGAAGAGCGCATCTCCGAAGCGACCACCCGCGTGAGCAGCATGGCGACCGACATCTCTTCCAAGGCGGCAGGCCAGTGGGACAAACTGGAGAACATCTTTGAAGAACGCGTGGCCAAGGCACTGAACAAGCTGGGCGTTCCGTCTGCACGCGACGTGGAAGCCCTGATCGATCGCATCGACGAGCTCAACCAGCATGTGCAGCGCCTCAGCGCCAAGGGCTCCACCCGATCCACCGCAAAGGCACCCACCAAGACTGCGGCTCGCAAGGCCGCTCCGGCGAAGAAGGCTCCCGCCAAAGCGGCGCGCAAGACCAGCCGCAGCACCAAGGCGGCATGACCCGCCCCAGGCCGTTGACGGTATGCAGGAAAGGGGCGCATGACGCCCCTTTTTTGCGTCCGCACCGGATGCTGCAACGCAGCAAGTCCTGCAGCCGCCGCCGTCTACACTCGATCGCATGACCATGTCCCGCTCTCCCCGCCGCAAGGTCGAATCCAGCCGTCGCACGCGGACCACGGGCCGGCCCCGCGTCGCGCTCGCGCTCGCTGGTGGCGGGCCGCTGGGCGCGATCTATGAGATTGGCGCGCTCTGCGCACTCGACGACGGCCTGATCGGCCTGGATCTCAACGACTGCGACCATTACGTGGGCGTTTCCGCTGGCGGTTTCATCGCAGCAGGCCTGGCCAACGGTATCCGGCCGCGCCAACTCTGCGAAGCCTTCATCGAGGACCGACCGAGCGAAGACAACTTCGACCCCTCCTGGCTGCTCAAGCCGGCCTGGCGCGAATTCGGCTTGCGGCTGCGGCGCCTGCCAGGCCTGCTGCGCGACGCCTCCTGGGACTGGGCGGTTCAGGGCAAATCCTTCACCAACGCCTTCGAACGCATGGGCGCGGCATTGCCCACCGGTGTGCTGGACAACGAAGGCATCCACCGCCAGATTGAACGCCTGTTCAGCCAGCCCGGGCGCAGCAACGATTTCCGCGAGTTGCGCACCCGTCTCACGCTGGTGGCGACGCAGCTCGACACCGGCGAGGCCGCACCGTTCGGCCGCCCCGGCTGGGACCACGTGCCGATCTCTCGCGCCATCCAGGCCAGCGCGGCCTTGCCCGGTCTGTTTCCGCCGGTCGAGATCCGGGGCCAGCACTATGTGGACGGTGCACTCAAGAAAACGCTGCACGCCACCGTGGCGCTGGACGAAGGCGCCGAACTGCTGCTGTGCCTGAATCCGCTGGTACCGTTCCACACCAGCCCCAGCCTGCGCGACGGTCGGCGAATCCCCTCATTGGTCGACGGCGGATTCCCGGCGGTGATGAGCCAGACCTTCCGCTCGATGATCCACTCGCGCCTGGCCCTGGGACTGAAGCACTACGAGCGCGCCTACCCCGGCAGCGATATCGTGCTGCTCGAACCGGACCAGCGCGACGCGACGCTTTTCTTCGCCAACACCTTCAGCTACCGGCAGCGCCGCGAGATCGCCGAGCACGCCTACCAGGAGACGAGGCGCATGCTGCTGGATCGTCAGGCCGAATTGACGCCGATGCTGGCGCGCCACGGCGTGGCGCTGGATGTGGAGGCGCTGCAGGACCCCGCGCGGCACCTGCTGCAGAACCGCACTGCACCCGCACACAGCGCGCTGGCGAACCGGCTGCACGCCACGCTGGACCAACTGCAGCAGCAACTGCACCTGACCGCGCGCCCAGTGCCAGCCCCGGCCCCCAGCCGCTGAAGCAATGGCCAAGAAAGCCCCCCGCCGCACCGCCGAGCGCATCCTCGAGGTGACGCTGGAGCTGTTCAACCGCTTTGGCGAGCCCAATGTCTCCACCACCCTGATCTCGGCCGAGATCGGCATCAGTCCGGGCAACCTGTACTACCACTACCCGGCCAAGGGTGAGTTGATCAATTCGCTTTTCGAACGCTACGAGCGCTCGCTGGGCGAATTGCTGGGTGCGAGCGAAGGTGTGCGCAATGTCGAGGACGCGTGGTTCTTCATGCATTCCCTGTTCGAACTGATCTGGCAATACCGCTTTCTGTACCGCGACCTCAACGACCTGCTGTCCAAGAACCGCCTGCTGGAGACGCGTTTCCAGGCCGTGCTCAAAAACAAGGCGCGCGCGATCCGCCACGTCCTTGACGGCATGAGCCGCCACGGCGCCGTGAACATCGACAGCCGCGATGTCGAGCCCACCGCCACCAGCATGGTCGTGGTCCTCACCTACTGGTTGAGCTTCGAGTACGTGCGCGACCCGCGCCACGCGCTCGAGCCCGAGAACGCCCAGCAGGCGCTGCTGCGTGGCGCCTGGCATGTACTCAACCTGCTCACGCCCTACCTGGAAGCGGCGCAGAGGCAACACCTGCAGCAGATCACCGGGGCCTATGGCTCCCCACCCTGATCCGGCAAACGTGAGGAGTGAACATGACCGAATGGACCCCCTACGTTTCACCGGGCGATCGGCCCATTGACGCCGTGCGCCTCCAGAGCCACTGGGGCCGGCTTCACAAGGGCGACGCGGAACCCTGGCCGACCGACCCGGCGCTGCAGCACGCGTGGCTGCTGTTTCACAACGGCGAATTCCAGCAAGCCGCAGAGGCCGGCCTGGCGTTGGGCGACGCGGGCACGAATGTGGCGAACAAGGCCACCGCCATTCACGCCAACTATGTCGAGCTTCGCGAGGCCACCCGCCTGGCCCTGCTGCTCGAGGTTGCCGCTCGCGCCGAGAAACTGCAGCGCCGCCAGCCCGACAACCCGGGCGCCTGGTACTGGCAGGCCTACGCGCTGGGCCGCTACAGCCAGGGCATCAGCGTGGCCAAGGCGCTCACCCAGGGCCTGGGCGTGCGCATCAAGACGGCGCTGGAAACCACCATCCAGCGCTGCCCGCAGCATGCCGACGCCCACCTCGCACTGGCCACGTTCCACGCTGAAGTGATCGACAAGGTGGGCCACCTGATCGGTGGCATGACCTACGGTGCGAACAAGGCCACCGGGCTCAGCCTGTACGAGACGGCCATGGCCATCAACCCCGACTCCGCAGTCACCCTGACCGAGTACGCCAACGGCCTGATGATGCTGGAGGGGGAGAAGCGACTGGCAGAAGCCACCGCCCTGCTCGATCGCGCCGCGGCCACGGAGCCGCTGGACGCGATGGAGCGCCTTTACGTCACGTCGGCCCGCGTGGCGCTGGAAGGCTGACTGGCCAGGCCGTCGACGGCCTGGAACATCGACTGGCGCGCCTGCGCGACGATCTGCGCCTTCCACTCGTCGGTATCGGTGTAGAACGCCACCAGGATGCGCTCCTTGATCGCGGCGCGCAGTTCCGCAGGGGCGTCCGGGTGCAGATGCAGCCAGTGGTCGCCCCGCAGCGCATCGATCACCTCGGTGATAGGGACCGTGCCGTATTCCATGGCAATGCCCGTGTACTCCGCCTGCGGACATTCCTGGTACGCGGCGCTCCACATGAGACCGGTCAGCAGGGCGGACGTGGAAGAGCCATCGTAGATGGAAGTGACCGGCGTCTTGCCTTCACCACCCCACCAGGCACGGGCGCGCGCCAGTGCGTCCTTGTCGTCACGGCAAGCGCAGATGCGTTCGCCCAAGCCGCTCTCGCCCAGGCCGGTATGCAGATCGATCCACGCCAGCTGCTCCGCCTTTCGGCCATGCTGGCGGAGCACCTGGCGCAGGGTGCGGTTGCTCCAGGTGGGTGCCGTGCCACCGAAGAACAGGCCGTCGGCATGAGAGTGCTGTCCTTGCGACACCGCCGCCTGGTAGCGCTGCAGGCTGTGTGCCTCGATGTAGGCCTGAATCGCGGCCTGGTTCTCGGCACCGGGCGGCCACTGGTCTGGCAACAACAGGTGGTGAATTTCGGCGTAGGCGGGATTGCCAGGCAGGGGCTGGCTGAAATCCTGGAAGTTGCGGTTCAGGTCGACGTT
>Ga0070754_10003150_pt1 | contig 11751 bp, 7 predicted proteins | sample VirMetDEL_Sep_01_FD_75181 | JGI IMG/M metagenome (GOLD analysis project Ga0070754, IMG submission 75181) | Aqueous microbial communities from the Delaware River and Bay under freshwater to marine salinity gradient to study organic matter... | ecosystem: Environmental > Aquatic > Marine > Coastal... | reverse complement strand
TATGCCCTTGGACTGCCTCCTTCCCCTGCTACCTCCATAATGCCGTTAATTGCCTCCTGGCCCTTCTCTATGAGGGAGTAGAGGTTCGCTCGACTATAGATATAATCTTTCTCTATATCATCATCCTTCGATTTTATAATCTCAGGTTTTTTAATTGGTTTTGACTCGACAATATCACTCTCAATATTCAGAGCCTCATCGATTGAATCATAATTATTATTCATATCTATTAAATGTCAGATTGTTGGGTAGGACTATAATTTTTAGAATCTGAGAAAAATTCCCAACTCTCATTAAATCCAAAATCATCACCTGGTTCAACAGGACTTCCTGGTGGAATAGACTCTGGTGTAACTGTGTATCTAACTTCACGTTTTGCAGTTTTAGTATTGGTGTCACTATACAAATCAACTTGAACCTTACGAATAAGACCATCGGAAGAATCGGCAATAGGACCAAATACGTAAGTCTTTGCAGTAAATCTAATTCTATAAATTAATGCTCTTCTTACAGAAAAATCCCCTTCATAATCATCCTGAAAATCAATATTATCCATAACTATAGGTACATCTTTTTTCTCACCAATAGAATCTACTAAATCTATTGATATATTGAATGATGGTTGAAAAAATGGTAAGATTTGTTCGACAATTTGCAAAGCATCGTCATTTAATTTTGCATAGATACCCAATTCGAAAGAAATATTGTAAGGAACAGGCATATATACTTTCTTTACACTTCCATCTTTTTCACATGTTCTGAAAGTTTGAGTAATTCCTGTTTTTCTTGAAGGATCATATTGCAACCCGGTCATCTCAAATGACATTCTCGGTAGAGTAATTGCAATAGGTTTTGAAAGATCCGCCTGTTGTTGAATTTTTGCTAAAAACTTTTGTGTTGGTCCATAACTCAAACCTACTTTGGTTTCGTCAGCAACACTCCCATCTTTATTTAAATGTTTAATGTAAATATTATTAAACAGTGTTCCAAAACCAATAATAGTTTTTCTTATTATTTCATTATAAAAATAAGTACCTAACATTAATATTCTCCAAAGGGATTTTTCTCAGTAAAATCTAATATATTATCTGCTTCGGTCTCAAATTCTTCATTTCTATCGTATGATTCTTCATAACTATTATTATCATATGATTTAAGTATATATCTTGCAGAAGATGCTGAACCAACAATAATTTCTCCAGGAGAAAATTGTCCATTATTAATTGCAACTCTAAGATCACCAGGTGGATTATTAATATCCAAATCTGTACGTAAATTATAATCTCTAACTTCTGCAGTTGTTCCAGAAAGAGAACCAGTAACAGTTTCGCTATAAAGATATGTTCCACCAATACTTATCGTAGAAGCAGAAGAAATTTGTACTACTGGTGCTTGAGTATATCCAAATCCAGCATTTATTATTTGAATTCCTGTAACTTTTCCGGTAGATGAGTTAAATACTGCCTTTGCAATCGCAGTTTGACCAATTGAAGGACCAGCAATAGTGACAGTCGGTTCAGAGTAATATTCAGAACCATTATTTGTTATTGTGAATTTACTTATGGAACCATTTGTAACTATACAAGTTGCTGCAGATCCTGCACCTCCACCTCCAGTAATTGTTATCAATGGAGGGTTTGAAATATTATATCCACGTCCTCCAAATGTAATTTCTATAGATTCTATAGACTTTGCACCACCGATAGATGTTGTAATTGCAACTGCAGTTGCATTATCTTGAGGATCTCCAGTTGGTGAACCTGAAATATTAATTGTTGGTATTGAAGAATATGAAGATCCGTCATCATTTATTGTAATTTTACTTACAACACCATCATCAATTGATGAAGTTGCTGAGGCATTTGTTTGATTTCCTCCTAATATTAAAGATGTAATGTATCCCTCATCTTTTACAGTTTCATCAATTTCTGTAATTGATGTATCAATATCTTCATTTTCATATTCATAAAGTTCACATTGCAATTCGTAAACATAATTTTTTCCTAATTGATAAAAAGGTTTTTCAAATTCTACTCTTTTTATTTCGAATAATCTTTCTCCCAAAGGAAAATAAATTAAATCTCCTTCTTTTGGTCTAGATGTTAATTCAATATCATAATCTTGAATGTTTTTATCATCAATTCCTTTTTGCCTTGTCTGAAGAAATGGTGTTATAAATTCTTCAAATCTTTCTTTCGAAATAACTAAATTGATTTCATTTTTTAATCTTAAACCAAATTTAGTCATTATGTCACTACCAGGAGAATATCCTTCATAATTTTCAAGATATGCCTCCAATATAAAACTATCATCAAATTTTGATGTTTCTACCTCATTTAAAATATTATCGGAACTCAAGAACTTTCTGGGAAGATAATAAACATCTATACCATATATTTTTAAATGTTCATTTATTAAATCTTGGATCAAGTATTGTTCATTAGAAGAACCTTGTAGAAAAAATGGATTTAATGCCATGATTATCCTATAAAATCTAAAGGTGGTAATTCATATTCTGATGACATTCTTTGTTAATATCATCCAAATCTCTCTGAGCGTCATCATACATTTGTCTTCCATTTAATTCAATTCCTCCAGGGAGTCTAACTCCATTAAATTTTATTAAATTTTGACCCCATTGTCTTTTTATAAGTGCAGTCAAATATTTTTTTACAAATGAGTCATTATATATTTGAGTAAAAGACTCTGGATCCAATGCTCTATAGCAATCTATAACAAAAAATGTATCTTTATTTTGTGCTTTCCAATCTATATCCAAATATAGTCTATCTTGTCTTTTGTTGAATCTTACTTGCTTATCTGTAGTTAATAAAAAATCAATATCTTCTAGATATCTTTTTGTCATTGAATAAGTCAATAAATCAACAGAACTAAAATAATATAAATCATTTAAAAACAGTTGATATTTAATACTAAACATTCCTCCAGATATTGTACTAGTATCAAATTTAAATATTTTTTCAATTCCTATCACAGAATCTGGAACTTGAATATAATTTGAATTCTCATAAAAATTAAATGTAGTTGCAGTCCCTACTATTGTTGATGTTCCGGTTGTTGTTACAATTCCAACTCCATCAGTTCCACTTGCTCTACCTCTATCAATATCGTCCTGAGAAACTTTATATTTCAAATACATTTTTTCGACACCATCATAATGACGTTCGTTAAAATATTGAATAGTATCGTCAAGCAGATCATCGATCTGTTCATCAGCAACATTAATTTCTAATACAGGAGCACCCAATTGTCTTAAACAATAATCAATTAATCCTTGTTTTGTATTTGGTTTAGACACTAGTATTCTCCTCCATCAATAGTGCTTGTCCATACAGGAGTTCCTATTCCTGCAATTTCTAGTGTTGTTAGTATATAGTTACTTGTTGAAACTGAAGATTCTGTACTAAGTCCACTAACAAGTTTTCCACTATTATCAAAATAGGCAACTCCATTTGGTCCATCATAATCATCAGCATCATAATAAAGACCTTCAGTTACGGATACAAAACCAACAACATTTAAACTACTTAAACCATTTAAAAATGTAGATGTTCCGGATACAAATAAATCATTGGTACTTGTTATTCCAGATACAAATACACTATCATTAATATCTACAAAACCATTAAAAGTTGATATACCAGATATGAATAAAGAATCTGCAAATAAAGTATTTGAGAAAAATCCATTTCTCCATCTTTTTGTTTCACTACCTAAATCATAAGAATTATCATCATTTGGTGTTAAATTTGATATAAACTCACCACCAACATTAATATAATCAGTATCTTGATCACCAATATTAATTGTGCCACCTCTAAAAGTAGCAACACCTATAAATTCGGATGATCCTTGAACATAAAAACCACCACCAACGGTAAGATTTTTATTAATTCCAACACCACCATCAACCTGAAAAGCACCAGTGTCTGGGTTACCTAAAGTATTTTCAATAGTTCCTTGAACTAATCCACTATTAAAAGTTGCTGAAGAAAATACTGATAAACCTGCTCCAACAGTCAAATTTTTATCAATTCCAACACCACCATCAATCTGAACAGATCCTGTATTAGAATCTCCTAAAATATTATCAGTAGTATTTGTATAGTAAGCAATTCCACCAATTGTAGACGATGCAGAATCAATGACACTTGTCATTATAAAAGTCCGAGTCGGAAGATCCCAAACAAGAATTAATCCATCTTCATTCCTTAAAGATGAATTTACATCATCTAAATTAATTAATAATGTTGGAGGACTAGATGCATTCGATAAAACACGAACTACATTTTGACCACCTACTCTAGCCTTTATGGTAGCCATTATCTAGTTACTCCTGGTCTTACCAGTGCAGATCCTTCTATTAATTTTAAAATTTGTCCAGTAAAATTTGTAGCTTTAATGTCATATACATATCTCCCCTCCTTTAAATTTGCAGTTTCAACATCAGTTAATAAAATTTGTAATTTTCCATCTGATGGAGGTTGTATAATCGTACAGGCAAATTCAACTGCGGTAGAACTACTATATGTTTTTCTAAGTTGAGCTTCAATTGTATAGTTTGACAAATTTAAAGGGTTAGTTGTTGATGTATTTTCCAACTCAAAAGTAGTATTAAAATCAAATCCTTGCTCAATTACTATATTTGATACAAATACTGCCATTATTCAGATGAGCATATGTTCCTTTAAATATTTATATTAAATAATAAATCATATTATTTTTTGAGAAAATCTTTCAGGAGATTTTTTATTTCCTGAATATCATTTTTCATTTCATCAATTTCTTTTTTTTGGGCTTCTTTAGAATTAATTCTGTTAATTCTTTGATTATAACTGATAGTATCGCAATTTATAATAGAACCAGTTTCCTCATCTCTATAAAGATGAGGATGGTCTTTAACTTTTACTAATTTTTTCATTTCACTGCAATTGCTCTCAGATCTCTAATAATTGGGGCATTTGATTGATCTGTTCCTGCCATGATAATTTTAATTGCAAATCCACTAAAATCTGGAAGATCATTTGCAGTGAATTCATATTGCAAAAACTGTCCATCTGAACTTGCAGGAACTTCAATATCTTCTCTTCCATTATTTAATACAGGATCTATAACTTCTAAATCTCCATCTGAAGAGGACTTTAGATTTTCAAATCCAGGAAATAATTCAAATTCTTGCGGAACTTCTGAAGAATCATCTCTCACTAAATTATAAAGAACTCTAATATCAGAGGAAAAAGGTCTATATGCAGTTAAAATGACTTTTAAAGAAGATGCTGGTTTAGAAAGAGTTGTTACATTAGATACATAAATTGCAGCATGTGGGTCATTTTGCGAAGAACCAACTAAAGAACTTAATTCAAAATTATCTACGGGTGCATTTAAGAAGTCAGAAGAAAACTCTACTGTAGAATCATTTAAGAAAATGATTGGAGAAAGATTTTCATCAGTAGTACTTAATGTTAAAGCAGAAGTAAATGATCTTCTTCCTGATACATTATCAAATGCATTTTGATTTAACTCATTTACTCTAGAACATATCATTCTAAAAGAACTTAATTCATTATTTCCGTCTAAAGAAATAGGTTCGACTTCATTTAGTAATTCGAATGATGTTTCTGATCCATCTATACTAGTAGCTGTTGTTGTCCTAATAACTCCACTTACAGATGTTTCTTTTCCTGGAGAATTTATATCAAATTTAGGAGTTAATCTATTATATGTAAGATTTTCAGTTGCTCTTATTTGAGATCCACCACCTTGAATTTGACTCGAAAAAGATACTTGTGGAAGTGTGCTATCAGAAGATCGATTCAATCCATTAGAAGATCTATCAATTTCAATAAAATATTGGTCTGCAGAAATTATAACATCAGAAATGTCGTATGTTACTCCATTAATTCTTCTTAATGACATTCCAACAAATTCATATTTACTTATTGAAGAATTAATATCATGATCTTGGATAACTCCTTCAACTCCTCTACTTTGTATAGATAACTGATTTGAAGTGACTGAATTATAAGAAATTATTTCATCACCAATTTTAACATAACCCAAATTGCTTCCATCAACCGCAAAACCTTCAAAAGTTTCAAATATTGAAGAATCTTCAACTTGAATTGATGTTGTATTTGTAGATAATAAAGTTTCAGTTAAAATTGTAGGGCTGACATCAGATTCAACATCATAAATTTTTAATTTATTATTATTAGCAAACATTCCATGGTTGAAATGATTTACCTGCAAATAATTGCCAGATTCTACTCCTGTTCCTTCTATTAATCTAGTAATGACTGTAGAACCTAAAGAAACTATTGTAGATTCTGTATCAGCATAACTTAATCCAATACCAACTTCAAATGCTTTTCCAGATCCCAATTCACCTTGAACATTTGTAACATATAAAGTATCTATACCAGCAATTTCAGAAATAGTTATGACACCACCAACACCAGTAAACGAACCATCACTATTATCTATTGAAACTATGTCACCAACAGCATATCCAAATCCTGGATCTGTAATAGTCACTGAGTTTATTGTGCCAACACCACTTACACTAAAATTAAGTTTTAATCCACTTCCATTACCTACAATTGGTTTTGTAGAAACATCTGTTTGACCTTGATAATTTTCTCCTCCATTATCAATTGTTACTGCTGAAACAGAACATCCAGTAGAAATAATGTTTGCCGAACTTCCTTCAATTGATCCAAAAATTTTTCTTCCTGGTGAAAGAATATCAATTAATGAATTACCTGTGGGAACAGTAGTAATTCCAATTACTGCTGCCTTAGGAAATGTGTTTATGGCATTAGTTTCTAAAATTTTAATATAATCATTAGATTCACCCAAAGGTGGATTTCCAAAGAATGCTATTCCAGTATTGGAAGTAAACTGTGCTTTATAAAGTTTAAATTTCAGATCTGATTCTTGTTCCGGAGTCCAAATAGAACCATTATGAGATTTAAACAAACTACCAACTGCAAATTGCTTGGTGTACCTAGTAGATCCAGAAGTATTAGGATTTACAGTATCTTCTCCAATCTTTGCAGTCCATACTTCATACTTATCTGATGTTGGTGCAAGGAGAACTAAAGCATATTCTTTTCCTGGTGCTAAGAATATTGGATAATTGAAAGTAACTGTTGTTGCAATTTCACCATTTGAAGATATATTAATATCTTCAGGATATAATGTTACAGGTTCACCTAAAAGTGTTAATGTTGGAGTTCCCAATTCAACTGTTCTTATTTCAACAATTAGAGGTTCATTTCCTGTTGGTTTATTTGCAACAAATATATCAACAGCAGTTAGATATGCTCCATTATCATCATCATTTTGACCATTAAAATTAGGTGCTTGAATATCCTTACCGACAGTAAAGGATTGAGCCAAAGGATCTCTTCTTACTGCGGTAACAGAAGTTCTTCTAGATTGAATTGTTCCTTCAGCAGTATATGTTGTATTACCAAAAGAATTGCTACTGCTTTCAGAAATTTCTATTGTATTATTTTTGGAACTTGTAAGTTTGAAAGTCTTTTTACCAGTTGAAATTCTAAGATTTGGTACTATACTAGAATATGGATCTTTTATAAAGAATGAACCAAATAATGTTCCATCAACATCAGAAACTAGTCTTAAATCTTTAACATAAGCAATTGCTTTGCTACTTTGACCAACTATTTTAGCACCTGTTTTAAGATATCCAAAAAAGTTTCCTTGAGATTCTGTAGATAATGAAACCAAATCTATATTAATAGTTTTTGATGATTGACTATATGATGAAGGAATAGATTCTTCTCTAAAATATGGATTATTAGTATAAATTTTATCGGGAGAATTAAAAATTCCAGATCTATGATTTGAGGAAGCAAGTCTAAATCTACCTATCTTTTTATTTGCAAAATAAACATTAATAGTTTCACCTACAGAAAATGAAGATCTTCGAGATCCAAATGATTCTAAAGTATTACTATTAGAAATTTCTACTAATTTTGGAATTATGTCAATATTACTATGACTATCAAAGAATGCATAGTGTCTCGTGAATGGTTTGAAAGATTCTCCAAAGAAAGAAACATTTCTGGATCTAATATACTTTTCAGCTACTGAACTAACAATAATGTTTCTAGTAATTGGTCTGTAGAAGGGGTAGTAATATAGATACCTACGTCTATATCTAGAATAATACCTATAACGACCGTAGGGATAATAGTAATATGATCCGTAACGATAGTAAGAATAATACGAATAATAAGGTCTTCTATAGTAATAATAGTAAGGTCTATAATACCTATATCTGTAATAACCATATCTATAGTTTGTTCTGTAATGTCGATACTCAAAATAACTATATCTCCATCTTCCACGATAACTAGAGAATCTATTGAATGTTAATGTAGGAAGTGAAATTGTTCTAGTCCAATTATCAGAACTAGGTAATAATGTAATACTACCAGTATATTCAATTACATTAAATGGATTTACATTTTCCACTCTAGTTGCTAATTTTTGTTCGATCCATCCAACTGAATTGTATTTAAGTGTAATTACATTTCCAGTTTTTTGAACATTTGGATCTAATAATTCAAAGTTTTCTGATAAATCTAGTTTGTCTTCTGCTATTTCTGTTGCAGGAATAGGTGTTAATTGTAAAGAATTTGATATAATTCTAGGTCTTAAACACCATCCGAAATTGTTGCATTAGTCAAATTTTCATCAGATAAAGTAATATCATTGAAATCATCTACAAAAAATCCAGATTTAAATCTATTATTTCCATCAGAATCTTCAATTCTTAAAGATTCTGTGTTTATTTCAAGAAGACTAAGAGAAGTTAATCTTTCAACACTTTCTATTCTTTCCTCTAAATCCCCAATATCTCTCATCGTATATCTTCTATTATCTGAAATAGAAATATTAGCATCTTCAATATTGTACAAATAAGATGGAAGTGTTATCTCAGCTAAGTCCATCAAAGTTTCATCACCATTAAGAGGTGCAATCGGATCTTTTGAAGGAATTCCTTTATCTACAATCAAATTTCCAAATTTATCAAGATATACTTTATCAATTCTTGGTAGATAAAAACTATATCCAATTGTAGATGATTCATTGGGTTTTAAATTATATTTAATTGAATTGGAGTTAAATACCCTAGATTCAAAAGCAAAAGGGGAAGATGTTGCAGTACTTACATCAAAATTTTGTACTCTAGGTCTAAAATCAAGAACATCTGATGCTCTATCATTTTGTGTACCTATCGTAGGAACATCATCAGAAAATCTATCAGAATCATAACTTAATACAGTAAATACGTCACCATTATCTGAAGAAGGGACTTTATAATAATCATAAACAATCAGAAGTTTTCTTTCTGGTACAGATCTATTATTTCTAATTATTCTTGAGTAATCATAATATTGACTTTTTTGTCCTTTATCCAATGAAAATATATCAGTTATATTTTTATAACTTCCGGCAGTAATTTTTTTTATATTGGAAACAATATTTGAATCGGAAAAAGTAACATCTTCCTCTAAAGAAAAAGTTTCATCATTCAAGTAAACTATTCCAATATTATTTACCGGAACAGAAGGTGTAGAAGAAGAATTTAAAACTACTCTAGCAACTGCCCCACTATCAGATCCAATAATTTTTTCTCCAATTATTGCATTAGAATCTACATTTGAGATTGAAGAAAATTCAATTTTATCCAATACAGGATCTGATGTATTTGTTGACTCATAAACTGCTATCACTTCAGATACATCGGGAACATCTAAAGAAATTTCATCGTCTTGAACTCTAAGTCCATAATACGGATTGTATGTAAGACCATCATTTATAGAATCACTAGTGGCTGCTCCAGATCTTACTAATCTTGAAAGATTTACAATCTTAACAGCACTTTTTTGATATTCTTTAATTTTACTTTGAATATTATTTTTCTTGAGAGTTGTATTTACGACAACATTAGACTGAGAAGTTGACAACCCTATAATTGTTACTGTATCAGTATTAAAGTCTACTGAAAATCTATCCGAAGTTATAGTACCAATTCCTCCATCGGCATAATGTACAGAATACCTTTCTTGATCAAAAACTTCGAAAGATGCATTATCAATTCCAGATATACTTGATAAGTTGAAAGTTAGTGTTCCACTAACATCTATACTTTCTCCTGTTATTTGTTGTGATATTGTTAATTCAGAACTAGAGAGATTTACTGAAGAAATATCATCCTCCAAAAGTTTTGCATAAAGAAATGCATTTTCATTATTTTTTAATTCTGGAATTTTTAATTGTGCATTATAATCCCCATTACCTATTAACCCACCATCAAATACTCCTGCAACAGTGGTTATTCCGGATATTGTAAATGAAGATAAATCTGAAGAAATTGTATCAATTTTATTATATTTTAAATTTCCACCCTCTATTACTTGAACAATATCTCCAATATTAACTCCTGAAAATAATTTTCCTGGACTTGTGACTGTACCAGAACTTATATTAACTTCGCTAATTCCATTGGAAAAATTTTTAGTATCTAGAATTGAATTTGCAGAAAAACTTGCAAATCCAGAAATCCCTGACTGGGAAACGGATTTAATATCTTTAATTCCATAAACCACAGAATCTGAAACTGTTAGTGGAAAATCTACTCCATTAACAGATAATTGCTCACCTTGAGAAAAAGTTCCTGATGTTTGACTAAGATTAAAATTTGTTGTTGAACCCGAAGAAACAACATATCCACTTGCTCCACTACTTCTTCCTTGTATGTATGAAGAAGTTGGAATTTCAGAAGCAGTCACAGATCTATTAAAAGTTATATTTGTATATGTTTTAACATCATACAAATATAAATCCCAAGATGTGGATTCATTGGAATATGCAGAATCTGTTAAATTAAATGAATATACTCTTGCTTGTCCTATTGTAGATATTCCAGATTCTGCTTTAAATTCTGAAACTAGATTAATTTTTTCGTTTTCTTTTAAAGCACCCTCAACATTATTAACTCTTAAAAGATTTCCCATTTGGAATGGAATTTTTTGAGAGTTCACTGTTTGGGTAGTTCTTGGTTTATCAATATCAATTGCATAAGAAGATGATAATTCTACATCATATCCAGCAACATATGCTTTTCCTGGAGATACTTGAACACACATCAAATCATCAGAAGGAACATTTCCTTGTTCTGTCAATTCATTTTCCAAGTATAAACCGTCACTATCAATTCTATTATTTAAAGAATCAACTAAATTTATATTAAAATCATCTATTAAATAGTGTCCAGATTCATCAAAAGTCCTTTCTGCAAGATAATCTCTTAAAGTATTGCTAGTATCTTTTTTATTTTCTATTATTTTTACTTTTCCATTTACGACTCTAAAAATTTCAACAAAATTAGAATCTGATGTATCATCTAATAATTTTTTTACTAATGGTAATTCTATTTTAAATCTATCTGCACCAGGTGCTGCAAAATTTGTAAATCCTTTTGCATTATCATATAAAGATTCATCTTCTTTTGCATCTGCTATAGACTCATTTACTTGAAATCCTACTCTATATGATGGAGTATTTGTATAATAATCTAATATTATAGTTTGTTTTCTAACATTAGCAAGTACACCTCTTAAAAAATATACTCCATTATCAATAGATATTGCAGATCCTACGGAAGTTGCGTTTAATGATATTAAAGAAGCAAAT
>Ga0070754_10003146_pt1 | contig 11772 bp, 13 predicted proteins | sample VirMetDEL_Sep_01_FD_75181 | JGI IMG/M metagenome (GOLD analysis project Ga0070754, IMG submission 75181) | Aqueous microbial communities from the Delaware River and Bay under freshwater to marine salinity gradient to study organic matter... | ecosystem: Environmental > Aquatic > Marine >... | reverse complement strand
GAAAATAGTAAGACTACAAACAGGTGAAGATGTAATTGCTAAGATGGATAAAGATACCATGGGCAACTATACATTTGAAAAACCATTTGTAATAATTCCCACACAATCAGCCCCAGGAAAACCAGTACAGTTAATGATGACACCATATATGCCTTATGCAGATGACGACATTATTACTATTGCAATGGACAAGGTTGTGACAACAGTTAAACCAAAAAAAGAAATCTTAGCTTCGTATCAACAGAATACAAGCAGTATCTTAACACCCACAAAAGGCGGATTAATCACAGAGAATAAAGTACCTGGGATTTAATGCAAGTTTATTTTGTAAGAAACGGCTCAAAGATTAGAGTTGATGTTCCTGATGAACAGACAACTCTAATGGAAGCGGCCAAATGGCATTCGCCAGTACCAATACCAGAAATACCAGCCGATTGTGGTGGTAGTTGTGCGTGTTGTACTTGTCATGTACATGTAGATGAAAAATGGCTTGCCAAAGCAGGCAAAATAGACTATAATACACCTGAAATTGAATTGTTAGAATACGAAAAAGGTTATATCGAAGGCAAGTCCAGATTGGCTTGTCAGATACAACTTACACCTGAACTAGATGGATTAACTGTACACTTGAGGAATGATGAACTTTTATAAAAATGTTATAGAACACCGTGGCAAATTACTTGTTAGAGGAATACATGATGGCAAAGACTATAAAGATAAGATAGACTTTGGACCTACGCTCTATGCTTTGACGCAAGAGCATTCTGTATATAAAACTTTACAAGGTCAAAATCTTAAACCAATTGAGTTTAGAGATATTATGGCAGCTCGTAAGTTTCGTAAAGAAGTTGCTACACAAAATTCACCTATCTATGGTTTAGAAAGATACCATTATAAGTATATCGGACAAGAACATCCGGAAGAAATACAATGGGATAAAGAACTAATTAAAATCTTTACACTTGATATTGAAACTACTTGTGAAAATGGTTTTCCAAATGTAGAAGACCCACAAGAAGAAATTATTTGTTTGTCTGTAAAAAATCAAACGAATAAACAAATCATTACTTGGGGTGTAGGTAAGTATCATACAGACCGAACAGATGTAACTTATGTTGAGTGTAAACATGAGAAACAGTTGATGTTTGAGTTTATGAAGTTTTGGATTAAAAATCATCCAGATGTTATCACAGGTTGGAATACTAAATTCTTTGACTTACCATATCTTATAAACAGATTAAAATTAGTTGCAGGCGAAACAGTTGCAAATAAAATATCTCCTTGGAATCTAATCAATCGTATGGAGATTAATGTACAAGGTCGTACACAAACTGTTTATGATGTGTATGGTGTTGCTATGTTAGATTACCTTGACTTGTACAAATGGTTTATACCAACAAGACAAGAAAGCTATAAGCTTGACTTTATTGGTGAGTTAGAACTAAAACAACCAAAGAATGAAAACCCTTACGATACATTTAAAGAATTTTACGAGAAAGACTTTCAAAAGTTTATTGATTATAATATACAAGATGTTGAAATCGTTGACGCATTAGAAGATAAACTTGGTCTTATTGATTTGAGTTTAACTGTTGCATATGATTCAAAAGTAAATTATGACGATATCTTTTCACAAGTTAGAGTGTGGGACACATTAATTCATAATCATTTAATGAAAAAGAATATATGTATTCCTCCAAGAGAAGACCATAGTAAAGAAACAAAATACGAGGGAGCTTATGTAAAAGAACCTATTTTAGGTGGCCATGATTGGATTGTTTCATTTGATATTAATTCACTATATCCACATATTATTATACAATACAATATTTCGCCTGAAAAGATACTTGGTGAAAGCGGACAAGGTGTCAATGTTAATAAAATGATTGACATGAAAGTACCTCTTAACTATCTTAAACATGAGGGTGCCTGTTTAACACCAAACGGCGCCAAGTTTAAAACTGATAGTCAAGGTTTTCTACCTGAAATGATGGAGAAAATGTACAATGACCGTGTTGTCTTTAAACAAAGAATGTTAAAGGCAAAAGCCGAGTATCAAATCAATCCTACAAAAGCACTTGCTAGAGAAATTGCAAGATGTCATAATATTCAATGGTCAAAAAAGATTGCCTTGAATTCAGCTTATGGTGCAGTTGGTAATCAATACTTTAGATTTTATGATGTAAGACAGGCAAGTGGTATTACAACGGCTGGTCAATTTATTATTCGTTTTATTGAAAAGAAAGTGAATGAATATCTAAATCAGATATTACAAACACACGGTGAAGTAGATTATATTGTTGCTTCAGACACAGATAGTATCTATGTTAGATTTGACAAGCTTGTAGCTAAGACTTGTCAAGGTAAAACAAATGACCAGATTGCAGACTTTTTAGGTAAAGTTTGTGATAACAAAATAGAACCATATATTGAAAAATGTTTTGATGAACTAGCTGATTATTCTAACGCATTTAAAAATGCCATGGTAATGAAACGAGAAGTTATTGCCAACAAGGGTATATGGGTTGCAAAGAAAAGATACATGTTGAATGTACTAGACGAAGAAGGCGTAAGACTTACTGACCCGAAGTTAAAACTTATGGGCATAGAAGCAGTCAAGTCTAGTACACCTCAGGTGTGTAGAGGTAAAATTAAAGACGCAATAAAAATAATTATGTCGAAGGAACAAACAGACCTCCATAAATTTATTGCTGACTTTAAGGAAGAGTTTATCAATCTACCACCTGAGGCAATTGCCTTTCCTAGAAGTTGTAACAACCTAAGGAAGTATGCTAGTAATAGTAGTATCTTTATTAAAGGGTCACCTATTCATGTTAAAGGTGCATTGATTTATAATCATCAATTAAAAGAAGCAAATCTTGGTATGAAATATCCTTTTATACAAGATGGCGATAAGATAAAGTTTCTTAAATTAAAAGAAGCTAACCCATTTAAATTTGATGTCATTAGTTACATTAGTACACTACCGACAGAATTTAAATTAAAAGAGTATGTCGATTATGAGATACAATTTCAGAAAACATTCCTCGACCCAATGCGTTTTATATTAGACGCAATAAATTGGAAAGCGGAACCACAAGCAACATTGGAGAGCTTCTTTGATTAAACTACCTGAAAAAAAATATAAAGTAATATACGCAGACCCACCTTGGTTATTTAAAACAAGGTCGGATAAAGGAAAAGAAAAAAGTCCTGAAGCACATTATGATTGTATGTCATTAAATGATATTTGTAATATGCCTGTTAAAGATATTGCAGATGAGAATTGTGTATTGTTAATGTGGGTATGTGACCCTATGTTAGACCAAGCTATGAAAGTTATAACTGCTTGGGGTTTCAAATATAAAACAGTAGGTTTCACATGGGCAAAAACAAATAAAAAGACACTAGGATTTTTTACAGGTTTAGGATATTGGACTAGAGGTAATCCTGAAATGTGTTTACTTGCAACAAAAGGTAGACCAAAACGAATCAATAAAGATGTTGCTCAATTGGTGATTGCACCAAGAGGTCGACATTCGGAAAAACCACTATTGCACCGAGAGATAGAAAGGCTTTGTGAAGGTCCTTATATCGAACTATTTGCAAGGAAAAAGACCAGAGACCATTGGGACTTTTGGGGAAATGAGGTTGAAGCTTGACTTTAGCGATATTATGTAGTATAATACCGTTATTATTAGTAAGTATATTATTATGGATGTGGAATGGCGAAAAACCTAAGTAAAGAAGAAGCACTATATTGTGCTAATGTATTCTCAAATTATTTTGACCAATTTACTAGAATTGACCAATATATGAGAGACCAAAAGATGGCTCAAATAGAGACCATACCTACTTCACTTCCTGGTATGGGATTAGAAAACGAATTGTTTAGTGACTTTACCATGTCGCCTGAAGATATGGATTTAGAAGTAGTTGAACTTGATAATCATACATGGGACACTTGTATTAATTTAATTTCAAGTCATAGTAATATGGTAAGTATTCCTGGTAAAAGTTTAAAGCTGGCAGTAAAAGAAAAGAATACAAATACATATGTTGGTTTTATGAGATTTGGTTCTCCTGTTATCAATATGAGACCTAGAAATATATTACTAGGTAATGTGCCTGATTTAAAAGTATTTAATAAAACTGCTATCATGGGATTTGTAATTGTACCATCACAACCTTTTGGTTTTAATTATCTTGGTGGTAAATTATTGGCTGCCTTGTGTTGTTCACATTCAGTTAGAGAAAAACTAAATGAAAAATATGATATGAATTTAGTTATGTTTGAAACCACAAGTTTATTTGGTAATAGTAAATCGGCTAGTCAGTATGACGGCATGAAACCTATGTTGAAAAATAGAGGCCTAACTGATAGTGATTTTATTCCTATGATACATGGCAAACCATTTAAAGATTTACTTAATTATGTTGAAGACAAAATAGGCGTATTCATTAAAGAGGATGCCTCTAGTAGAAAATTAAAAATCACCACAGCTATTCAAGGTTTAATTAAAAAGACATTAGATGGTGATGACTTACAAAAATTTAAAGATACAATTACCAATGCTAAAAAATTAACTGAGCGTAAAAGATACTATGTATCTAACTATGGTATAGAAAATTATATTGATATAGTAAATGGTAAAACAGATAAGATTATTAAAGCACCAAATTTTGATAGATATAATGATGTTGAATTGATTAATTGGTGGAGAAAACTAGCTACCAAAAGGTTTAATAATATCAAAGAAGATGGTAGACTAAGAAATGATATTGAAATTTGGACTAAAGATAGTCAGATAGATATAATTAGATAAATAATATGGTGAGCATACAACCAAAAGAATATAAAGAACTAAAAGAATATTGGGACTTTCAAAGAAAGAAAGAATACAATAAAGAAAAAGTTATGAAAATGTGTGATAGTTTTGGTGGTAGGTTGTATGACCAATTTGGACCCATACCCCTACAAGAAGTAAAAGATACAATCTGGACTAAAATACCACAATCAGAATATGAGGATCCACCGGAAGAGTGGATTCCAGAGGACCCTAACTACAGATTATGGTGGGAAACCGGTGACCTAGATACCAGTAAGTTATCAAAAAAGGCTCAAGAAGTCATTAAAGGAAGCTTGACAAAATCTAAAAATAGTATATAATAGACACAACGAAGGAGAAAATATGAGCAATTTTTTAAAAGATATAATTAAAGAAACTGGTAATGAATATGCCGGTTTAGTAAGTGAGGGTGTTGATAGTGCAGATGTAACAGGTTTCATTGACACAGGCTCATATTCATTCAATGCTTTACTATCAGGCAGTATATATGGTGGTATGCCAGCAAACAAAATTACGGCGATTGCCGGAGAAGCTGCGACAGGAAAGACCTTTTTTGCATTAGGTATCTGTAAGGCATTTTTAGATAAAAATCCAGAGGCAGGTGTAATTTACTTCGAATCAGAGGGTGCTATTTCAAAAGATATGATTGAGAATAGAGGTGTTGATTCTACTAGAATGGTAATTGTTCCTGTGGCTACAGTACAAGAATTCAGAGCTCAATCAATTAAAGTGATTGACAAATATTTAGAACAACCAGAAGATAAAAGAAAACCTTTGTTATTTGTATTAGATAGTTTAGGTATGTTATCTACTACAAAAGAAATGGAAGATACGGCTGCTGGTAAAGAAACAAGAGATATGACAAGGTCTCAAATTGTAAAATCTACATTTAGAGTATTAACATTAAAATTAGGTAAGGCTGGCATTCCAATGATTATGACCAACCATACATATGATGTTATTGGTTCTATGTTCCCACAAAAAGAAATGGGTGGCGGTTCAGGTTTGAAGTACGCTGCCTCATCAATCATCTACCTAGGTAAAAGAAAAGACAAAGACGGTACCGAAGTTGTAGGTAATATTATACATTGTAAAAATTACAAGTCAAGATTAACAAAAGAAAACGCTCAAATTGATGTGAAACTAACATACAAAACAGGATTAGATAGACACTATGGCCTATTAGAATTAGGTGAAGAAGCTGGTGTATTTAAGAAAGTATCTACAAGATATGAAATGCCTGATGGTACAAAAGTATTTGGTAAGAGTATCAATGAGAATCCAGACAAGTATTTTACAACAGAGGTATTAGATAAGATTGATGAACTCACAAAAAGAAAATTCACATACGGCGAAGACGAAGAATAAAAACTATACTTTCGTACAAAAAGAGGGCGAAGACTATACTTGCATAAAGTTAACCTCTGAAAAGTATGATGGTATAATTTTTAAATACGGTAATGTTGGTTTCGGCAAAGACGAGAATCCTGACGGAACATTGCCAATGATATTTGATTATGATATAATAAGAAATCCTAATAAAAAAGAATTAGGTGACGAAAAAGAATTTATCAACCATATTGGTGATATATTATTAGAACTGATGGAGAAACAAATACAAGATGGTACAGCAATCGTTAAGTGATAGAATAGAAACTACAATATTAAGTAATCTTTTCTTCAATGAAGATTTTACAAGAAAAGCATTACCTTTTATTCAGGCTGATTATTTTTCTAATAGTAATGAACAAACACTATTTACAGAGATTGAAAAGTTTGTAGAAAACTATAAAAACTTACCTACAAAAGATACCATTCTTATTGAGCTTGGTGGTCGTAAAGACTTAACCGAAGAACAACTTAAAAATTTAAAACAATTAGTCGCTGGTGCCAATGACACGCAAGTAGATTTAAAATGGCTGTTAGACGCAACTGAAAAGTGGTGTAAAGATAGAGCCGTGCATAATGCAGTATTGTCCGGTATTAAGATTTTGGACAATAGAGACCAAAGAGAACGCCAGAGGCAATACCTGGTATTTTATCAGACGCCTTGGCAGTTAGTTTCGATAATCATATTGGTCACGATTATTTACAAGACGCAGAAAAACGATATGATTGGTACCATACAAAAGAGAAAAAGTTTAAATTTGATTTAGACTTCTTTAACAGAATTACAAAAGGTGGTGTACCAAGTAAAACACTTAACATTGCCCTTGCAGGTACAGGTGTTGGTAAATCTTTATTCATGTGTCATGTTGCCTCAAGCCTTTTAACACAAGGCAAGAATGTATTGTATATCACTTTAGAAATGGCTGAAGAAAGAATTGCTGAAAGAATTGACGCAAACTTATTTGATATCCCTATGGAAGATATTAGAGATATGCCTAAACAATTGTATGATAATAAAGTTGACAAGTTAAATGCTAAGACAAAAGGTCAATTAATTATTAAAGAATATCCTACAGCCTCTGCTCATAGTGGTCACTTTAGAGCATTGATTAACGAATTAACATTAAAGAAATCATTTAAACCTGATGTCGTTTTTATTGATTATCTAAACATATGTGCTAGTGCAAGATTTAAAGGTGGTAATATATCATCTTATTTCTATATCAAAGCAATCGCTGAAGAATTAAGAGGTCTTGCTGTTGAGTTTGATATGCCTATTTTTAGTGCAACACAAACTACAAGAACTGGTTTTGCTAGTACAGATATTGGATTAGAAGATACATCTGAATCATTTGGTCTTTCAGCAACTGCTGACTTTATGTTTGCCTTAATGTCAAATGAAGAACTAGAAGCTTTAGGTCAAATGAAAGTTAAACAGTTAAAGAATAGATATAATGACCCTAGTATGAATAGAGCATTTATTGTTGGTGTTGATAGAGCTAAAATGAGATTGTATGATGTAGAAAACAACGCTCAGAATATTGTTGATAGTGGTCAAAAACAAGAAGACAATTATCCAAAACCAGAGGACGCTTACAGTAAGTTTAGTGATTTTAAAATATGATACCAAACGAGTGGTTAATTAAAAAGAATATTGGTATAGACGGTATTAATAATGCTATCTTACAAGCAGAGAAGCGTAAATTAGATTTATCTGTTGAGAATAGGTCAACAACTGGACAGTATAGCAAACAATGGAATTTTACACAATTTGATTTACTATCTAACTTTATATGTAAAGAATTGTTGGCACCAGAATTCAAAGAACATTTTAACATAAAAGATTATACACAAGGTAGTGCTTGGATGGTTGAGGGTAATGAGGGTTCATATCACCGTATGCACAGACACATACCACCGTCACATGAAGACGAAAGAATAAGACCTCATAGTAAAAACATTGCTGTTGTGATTTATACAGATGTACCACCAATGCCTTGTGGTGAGTTTTACTTTTTATTAAAGAAAGAAAATGATATTGTCATAAATGTTATGGAAGATTTAGAACCTGGAGATATGATTGTTATGCCATGTACAGTTTATCACGGCGTATATCCTCAAGGACCAGGAAAAAGAACAACAGTTAATATAGATTTTAATTATGCCGTCAAAAACTAAAAAACAAAAGGTTAGATTTCACAAAGGTGATAAAAGACCTGGTGGTAAAGCTTTACAGGAGAAAGATTTGTACTATACAAAGAAGATGGTTAAAAAAGGTAAGAAGATAGTATGGCATATTATCGAACATCCTTCAAAACGAATAGTCAAAGAATGTTTTTTTGAAGAAGACGCTTCTGATTTTGTAAAGTTTCAAAACAAACACAAAGTTTGGCTAATCAATGGTGGTATTCCAGACTTCTTATGTTTTAAAGGCGAAAAAAGGGCTTGACTTCATTACCATACTAGTGTATAAATAGTGGTATGGCATTCAATATAGCAACCAGATTAGGTGTTCAAAAACATTTAAAAGCGACATTATACAATATGTCGAAACCTTACTTTGCAAAAATGCAAGAGGGTGCTTTTTTCTGTGATGACACTCCTGTTTCTTCTTCAAAAATACATACTGTAAAAGTATCTACAGCCAATTTCGTGGCTATCAAACCATTATTAAATAAAGATAAAGCAAAAGAAATTACTAGAGGTGGTAAGAAGTCAGCTGATGTTAACTTTGGTGTTGGTACATTAAGATTTTTAGAAACAGGTAAAGTTTCAGTTAGTGCCTCAGACGGACAAACAACAGCCAAACAAGAACGAGCTTCACTAGAAATGGTGAAAAGAGTTTTACAAGAAAACAAATCATATGCCACACCTCAAGCAATAGCCAAAGACAAACCATTCTTTGATAGATTGATGAAAGTATATCCTGAAATCAATGATGTTTGGTTACAAGGTCTACATGCACAAGGTGTTAAAATAAAATCCCTCTATGCAGGTTCTGGTTTTACAGAAATCAATAGAGATGGTGGTTTTATGGACTTCATCTCAAACTTAATTAGAACTAAATTCGGCATTAGCAAAAAAGACGCATGGAATCCTGCTGACATTTGGATGATTAAAAATGAAACAAAAGTCAGAGAAAAATTATTAGAGAGTGTTAGTGGTCCTAATCCTAGTGTCAGTAGATTGAATGATACTATGAGAATGATGTACAAAAACAAAACACTTGTAGGAGTATCACTAAAGGCTGTTTCAGGTAAGACTGCTAAATGGGAAAATGTGAATACAGTTTCTAATATACCTCAATCTGAACAACTTAAATTAAAAAGTATTAGAATGGATTTTACAAATAAGTCCGATGGTACATTAGGTACCTCAGATACAGTAATTACAGTTATGACAGGCACATCAGGTGCTAAGTTTCAGTTAAGACAAAACTCAAAAGGTTTTAATAACTTAAAGTTTGAACCTACAAAGATAGGTGCCACTTCAGCTAGACTAGGTAAAGTGCCGTTAGATATGTTAGCACGATTGTTACCAGAATATAAGATTACAAATTTTAAAAACAACTGGCGATTATATCCACAAACAGCTGGTGAGTTTAAAGATGTACAAAAAATATATGCAGATAGATTCAAAGCAATCAATGGTGATGTAGATACTGGTATTACCAATACACAGTTTATCAATAATATGACCAAGTCATTTAAATCATCTGACCAGAATAACGGTGTATCAACATCTAAATTACAACAATTGGATTTCGTTTATTATATTATGCAATTAAAAGCTAGTGAAAGAAACGAATTATTAACTAATATGTTATACCTGGCAGAGAAAAAAGGCGCTCAATTTGCACCTTTTGGCAAACTTTATTAAAAAAAGTGCTTGCCAAGACCAGCGGAATATGTTATAATACCCTTATTAAATCTTATAAATAGTATTATATGATTTGTTAATGGGTTTTTGAGTATTATATAAATGGATAAATTGGAGAACAAAAATGTTTAGTTTCAAAGGGTTTTTTACCCAGGAAAAGAATACACACCTAGAACACCTAGAGGACGATATAATTAATCGTGGCTCACAAGGTGGTGTAAACGCAATCAACTTCCTAAATTCAGTCAGAAATATGCTAGCCGGCAATGTCGGTGGTAAATTAAATATGTCTGTTAAATGGGATGGGGCACCTGCTGTATTCTGTGGTACTAATCCAGAAAACGGCAAATTCTTTGTTGGAACTAAATCAGTATTCAACGCAACTCCTAAAATCAACTATACACCAAACGATATAAGAAAAAATCATGGTGGTGAACTCGCTAACAAATTACAAGTGTGTTTGAGAGAACTGCCAAAATTGGGGTTAGATGGTATTTACCAAGGAGATTTACTTTTTACTAGAGGTGATTTAAAAGCCGTTGCCATTGACGGTGAAAAAATGATTACCTTTACACCTAATACAATCACTTATGCTGTACCATCAGATAGTGATATTGCTAGAAGAATAGCCAGAGCAAAATTAGGTATAGTGTTTCACACAAAGTATTCTGGTAAAACAATGTCATCATTAACTGCCGGTTTTGGCAGTATCAAAGGTCAAGGTCCTGCTTCAGTATTTTTAGCTTCAGCAGCCTTTACAGATACATCTGGTTCAGCAACATTTAATAAATCTGAACTTGCAAAATTTGACGCATTAATAAGAATGGCTCAAGGGTCATTATCAAAAGCAAAACCTATGTTAGATGAAATGTCTAAATCATCTATGAGTGACCAACTATCAGTTGGTTATAGATTAAAAACATTTTTCAATTCTTATATTAGAAACTCTAAACAAGGTATGGATAAAGTTGGAGTAATGCAAAAATCATTTAGAGATTACTATGAGAGTTTTATTCAAGCAGAAATAGATTCAAAGAAAACACCAAAAGGTAAAGAAAAGTATATCAAAGCAAAAGAAGACGGTTTAAGATTTATTGATAGAAACAAAACTGCTTTATATTTTGCAATTGCAAGTCATATTAGTTTAGCAAATTGTAAGAACTCTTTGATATCAAAATTAAATCAAGTACAAAGTATTGGTCACTTTTTACGAACACCTAATGGTTATAAAGTAACAGCACCTGAGGGTTTTGTTGCAGTTGACAGAGTTGCAGGTGCAATCAAACTAGTAGATAGATTAGAATTTAGTAGAGCAAACTTTACAATTGCTAAAGATTGGGTAAAAGGATAATGTATTACAGAGTAGAAAGTTTTAAACAATACTTCTTTGAAGCAATCAACGGACCTAAAATCATTATGATTGGTGGACCAGGTTCTGGTAAATCAACATATTCAGAATTGATGAAGAAAGAATTAGGTATCGCCCACATATACACAGGTGATATGATGAGAGCTTTAGCAAAACAAGATACACCAGACGGTAAAAAAGTAAAAGACTTATTATCTAAAGGTGAATTTGCACCTACACCTATTGTTATAAACGCAGTAAAAGAAAGAATGAAACAACCAGACGCACAAAAAGGTTATGTGTTTG
>Ga0070754_10003144_pt1 | contig 11777 bp, 23 predicted proteins | sample VirMetDEL_Sep_01_FD_75181 | JGI IMG/M metagenome (GOLD analysis project Ga0070754, IMG submission 75181) | Aqueous microbial communities from the Delaware River and Bay under freshwater to marine salinity gradient to study organic matter... | ecosystem: Environmental > Aquatic > Marine >... | reverse complement strand
TAGGCTAATGTGGAGTCTTGGCGAGAACCTCCACCCTCGTTCCATACAGAGGTTCGCCACCTCTTGTACGTTGAGAGTGTATTCTTCCGACCTACCCCCAAGCGGCATGAGATATACAGGAACGTCCACGCCCGCTTCACGATATAAATCAACTGCTCTAGCAACTTCGTCAACATCACTCTGATCAGCAACAACAAACTTAAAATACATATCGCTGCCATCAACAAGGGAATACTCACGAGCAACGTCAGGCTTAATAGCATCATCCCAAGACTCGCCCGAAACGGATAATTTGGGAGAGCAGCTAAAAGTGAGCTGAATTCGTTCATGCTTGCTGAGGTAGTTGTAAAAGTCATCGTGTAGATGCTGCGTAGTGTTGGTTTCGATTGTGACATTTTTAAGATCCTGCATACGTGGGTGTTCAAATAGTTCTACATACAGTCGTTGCCACGCCAACAAAGGTTCACCGCCTGTAAGTATAAGGTGAACGTCCTGTCCGTTATCCATAGTCCATTTGCCTTCTGGCAACAAACTAAGCAAGTGTTCTACAACTTCGTCAATAGTTGCAAGTTTGTTAAAGTCTTTGAACTCTGGGTAGATACTTGCGTATGTATCACAGCCAGTATGCACAATAGGCAAGTCTTCAAACTTTTCTGTTTTTTCTACAATGCCATCATCTAGCAATGCTTTTACTTCTGCATTGTAACGATTGCCTTCTGCATGTTGTTTCCAGCGATCACCTACGCTTTTATCAACACCAAAGTTCATACAACGGAAGTTACAACCAAATGTACGTAGGAATACACTTGGTACTCCTACGTATTTACCTTCACCTTGTACACTGTAAAATGCTTCACTATATCTAAGTTTCATCTTCTTCTTTCTTTGTTACTTGCCACGCACCGCTCGGTAGTTCTTCCCAGAGTAATGTATCGCCTTCGTCCCATCCAACTTGGTTAAGTGCTTCTGGTGGCAGCTCGATATATAATTCTTTGTCTTTACCATTTTCTTGTACAGTAACAATCCAATTGTTGTCACTGAGTTTCTTGTAAGGTTCCGTCATCTTTGTTCCATTCGTATTCTAGTGCATATAACTCGAGCTCTTCTGACAGATTAAAATCTCTTGCATATTTTAAATCTATTACACACGCTCCGCCTAATACACTAGCACCTGTTTGTTCTACTAAACGTTTGGTAGCCAACATACTGCCTGCAGTAGCTACTAAATCATCTACAATTATAACACGACTTGTGTGACCGAGCAAGCCTTTTTGTAGCACTAACGTGTCGGAACCGTACTCCAAATCATATGTTTCTTTTAGCAATTCTCCAGGATACTTAGAACCTTCTTTGCGAACCATAACAAACGGTAACTTCATAGCATATGCTATTGCAGCACCTAGGACAAATCCTCTGCTTTCGATTCCTACAATATGTGTTGGAGTATCATAATACTCTGCGCACTTATCTACTAGATCGTTGATTACTTGATTGTATTTAGGCCCGGCAAACAAACTGTTTAGATCGTAGAAATTAATTCCTTTGATAGGATAGTCGGGTATTGTTCGAATAAAGTCTTTAAGATTCTTCACGTGCTTGTTTCTCCGCTAGTTCGTCGTCGTAGTATTCCCACATTTCGTCCCACATATCTTTGTCGGTTTCTTCGTTGATATCTTTATCTTCCCAACGTTTGTTAAACCATGCAACACTTGCATAGTAGCCTTTGCCACGACTGTCAACAAAATCATAATCTTGTTCGATTTCTTCTTTATTATACCAAAGACGTTCAACCATTTCACCGTGATCTGTTTCTACTACGCTAACTGCTACTAGGTTGGGATCGAATTCTTCGCCATCTTCAAGTTCTATAATCCAGCCGCCGAACTCTCCTTTTTCTGAACTGTAAAACATCAATACAGGAACACTGTTATCATCTGCATGACCCTCTGCAGGTTCTTCTTGTGTATAACATTCACGACTGTACAGTTAATGCGGATCAAAATCAATACGTTTGTCCCAATCGATTTCATTATCATCGTCTAGTTCGAATGCCATTAGTTCAGTACCATTACTAGCAGTTTGATGATGAATGTCGTCAATCTCATACCAACTATTGTACCACTCATCTTCGGGCAAAATGCTTGGGCTATCTGGATCAAACCCTTCCTCGTCGCCTGCCTCTTCACCTGCTTCGAGTGCTTGCAAGTGTTCGATTAGTTCATCTTCATCACGCCCTTGCCAATAGTTTACAAACTCAGGTGTAATTGTTCCAATGGTCATTTCTCCGCCGTAATTGCTGCCACGGATATAATACTTTTTACCCATTTTCTTTCTCCCAATAGACATCTTCCATATAATTAATTAAGTTGCTAAATCCAGCTTGCATTACGCTGTATTCGTTTAATTCTTCTCTAAATGCTTTAATTTCTTCAAGTTGCTCTGGTGTAAGTTCATCTACTTCTTCAATGCCATAGTGTTCACAAACATATTCGTAGACACTATCTGTTATTTCACGTTCAATGTTTTCTTCCCATTTGTATATACGTGGCCAATCAAAACTCATTTTGCAGGTCTTCCTCTTTTACCAACTTTAAAAGTGTATTCAATATCTTCCGGATCAGTCTTTTCTCCTGCGTTACACACAGTTACGTTGTTCTTCTCAAGCCATTCATCAACGGCTTTTTGTTCTTGTGGTGTGGTTTGTGGTCTACTCATCAGCAACTCGCCTTTCTAACTTCTTTCCAGTGTTGCGGTCCAAAAGCACGAACAGTACGTTTATAACGAACATATTCGTCCTCTCTTTCCCAGTTGTAAAAATTTACAGCACCACTGTCTTGAATATCCACGCCATCGGAGTAAATCTGAATATCAGTATCGTCGTTTAGTGTAAGTTTGTACTTAATCATCTGTGCAAAATGCCTTTTCGCCTTGTGTAAATTCTGCTTCTAATACAGCTTGCTCAATATGGCAGCTCATAGCAGATTCAAAAGTTTCATAGCGAGTGTATTTAGGTTCTTCTAACCCAATAACAGTACTAATAATCCAAACTGTCCACATTACGGATTCTCCTTGATCCAAACACATTCACTGATATCTTCAGGCGTGTTGTACATACGCTTACACACTTCATAAGGATGACTGGCACTGCCCAAGTATAGTCCTAGCACAAACGCCGAAGCAATAGGAATACCATACTTGCTGGCTCGTGTAAATCCGTCCTTAAAACCTTCCCAAAATGCTTTACTCATTTGCTCAACTCCCAAGGAAATACAACCCACGGATCACCTTCACTGGTGTCCAGTTCTTTCCACACATAGTTAAGTCCATCGAATTCTGTGTGTGATTTTTCAAACAGTGCTGCAAAGCGAACATTTTTCCCCCATACCGTATCCCAATTTGGATCTTTGGGCAAACAACTACCTTGCCAGTCTTGTTTAATCCAGTTAAATGTAGCACCAGTGTCGTTTAGATCATCCACTACAAGAATATTCTTTTTTGCTGCAGGATCACTATTTGCTTTTCCAAAAACATCATCTCTGTCCGGCTGGTATACATAGCCAAACGCATCTTCGCTCATCCAGCAATTGCTTTCTGGTCCCATATCGCTGCCATCACGCAAACGTACATCAAGTGTATACATAGTTACATCTAACAAGTGACTAATACGCAATGCTAGTGGCAGTCCGCCTCGGTTAATGCCCACAATGTAATCTGGTCGCCAACCGTCTTTGTACATTTGCAGTACAATATCCATTGCGGCGTTGTGTACATCGTTGTATGTGCAGTAGTGCTTATTCATTTTCATTTCCTATTTGATAGAATTTTTCTGCAACTTGAAGTCCACGATACAGTTCCATATAGTCATCGTAGGCTTGTTTTAGTTCGGGGTACTTTTCTTCTAAGTTAACGTCACGCTTTAATAATAGCAGAGCCTCACGCATTTCGTCAAGTTCTTTCATAACGTCTCTGCCAGCTACTTCTAGTGGAGCAGCTACATTTTTTCTGATAAACTTAATCCCGTCATCGATAGTAATAGTACTATCTGTAATGCTGTGGCCTGTCATAGTAGTGTTACTCCGCCAAACCAATTAAACATTTTTAACACTCTCTATTGCTAGTTTCGCTGTTAGCATAGCATCATGGCTATGAAATGTCAATTGTATTTGTTGTTTAAATCCATCTTCAATTGAGTAATCGAATCGTTCCCATCCAAAGTCATGATCGTAAACTAACCCGTGTTGCCCTAGTAAGTTGACAATACGTGCTAGTGCATCAACTGGTGTATATCCAGCATTAAGAGCACCGCCCTCGCCAGGTAAATGGTTTGGACGATTGCTCCATTGATCTACAGAAATATGTAAATTGTTTTCCATTAGCGTGGTGCGAATTCCTGTTGTAGTTTAATATTATCAAAGAATTCTTTTTTGCATCCTGGATCAGTATGGAAACTTCCTTCCAATACAGTTGTTTGTGTTAAACTACTGTGAGCCATAATACCTCTATTCTCACAACAACCATGTGTTGCTTGAATATAAACTGCAACGTTTTTACTTCCTGTTGCTGCCATTATTTCACGAGCAATATCATTACAAAGTTCTTCTTGCAGTGTACCACGTCTAGCGCACCACTGTGCTATACGTGTATACTTGGATAGCCCGATCAATTTCTCTGCCGCAATAATACCAATATATGCGACACCTGTAACTGGCTGATGATGGTGTGAACAAACGCTTTTGAGTTCACTACGTACAACCAGCATACCCTTATAACCTTCCTCTACATGGTTAGGAAAGGCTGTTGCGTTAGGCTTGGGATCATATCGCCCAGCCATAAGTTCGTTAACATACATTTTTGCCAAACGGCGGCCAGTGTCCATGCTGTTTGGATCTGTATGTCGATCAATAACTAAACTGTCAAGTACAGCTTCAAATTTAGGCGTTAGTTCTTCAATAAGACCTTCTTTGTCACCTTTTTGCATTACTTCGCTGATGTTATCACCAGCCCAGTAACGTATGCCCGCATCTTCTAAACGGGCTTTTAGAATTTCGGAAGTATTTCTCATGCACTAAGTTCCTTTATTTTAGTATAGTGTTAATCATAACAGTACTATTTAGATAATTATTAATTAAAATCTGTTGCTGTTCTGATACAATTGTAATATATTTTTCTGCGTTGTCAATCTTTTCATCAATAAACGCTGTTAGATCATCACGATGTTTTAAAAACGCATCATAGTCTTCAGTCCATTCACTTGGATATTTAAATTCTGGCAAGTACATTTCTTTGTAACTTGCACGATCAGGCACAATGGGAATGGCTCCTGTTAGTACAGCTTCCATTACACTAATACCTAGATTTTCATGTAGAGCACAACTAAAGATAGCAACACTACCTGCTAGTGTTTGATAGTATTCATCCTTACTGAGATTCATATTTTGTGTGATAACCATGTTATAATTTTCAGTTAGGTTTTCAGCAATTTCAGGTTGTTTATCTGCATTATAACGATGTGGCCACATAATACGTTTTTCTTTAGGTATACTTGATAGATTACGTAAATCGTTAACAATTAATTCATGTGGTTGTCCACTGCGTATTGCTTTGTCATGATCGCCTTGTGGAATGCCCAAGTTACGTAAAAACATATTTTTATGAAAGTCAGTTGCATAATAATTATAGTCACAAGAATGGAACCAACTCTTTTCTACATGATGCGGCCAGTCAGGTCTCATTTTGTAACCTAAAATGTCTGTAGGATCATAAGCGCCAGCATGCCAAATGCCATGTATCTCTACTGGAATGCCTAGTAAGTCGCTCATATAACGAATTGGAGTAATAATAAAGTTCCAAGCATCTGTTATTAAAAACTTGTCACCTGGTTTAACTTTACCGTTACTAAACAACTTACTAACTTCTGCTGTTTGTGTTGCTTTATAGACGTTTGTTGCGCCAAAGTCTAAAAACGCACCTTCTGTGCGTTGTTCTGGAGCAAAATCTTCCCCATCAACAGTTACAACTTGGTATTCAAGTTCACGTTTTTGAATAGCGTCTTCAATTATGACAGGAATATTGTCATACCATTGCTTTGTGTAACGCTGATCAATAGGTTCAATTGGAACAATCCAAATAGTGTTCATTAGTCTCTTCTTTCTATGTCATCTTCAGTGAGTTTATCACCCATCCAAACTTCAATTACTTTAGCTGTGACATCCCCTACATTGTATGCTTTGTGCCATGTTAACACTGGAATATCAATACTATCACCAGGACCGTATGTTTTACTTTCTTTGTCACCATTAGCAAATTCCAAGTCCATACGGATGTTACCTTCAATAACATGCCAGTGTTCGCTACGAATAAAATGACGTTGATCACTTAGTGGAGTGTCTGTACCAAAAGCAAGCTCTTTTACTTGCCATCCAGGACCTTTATGCAATACTGTATAACTGCCCCAAGCACGATGCGTAGTAGGCTGACTCCACTCTTTAAGAATCCAACTGCTTGAATTCCGCTTGTCATCACCACCTACACTGAATATAAATGATAAACGTGGATCTGTCAAACTCATTTCTGGAATGTTATCTTTTCCACGGTCGCCGCCATTTGCAAAAATAACTTCACTTCCTTGCCATTTGTTCAGAGTTTGAACTAATGCATCACATGCTGTATTGTCGTCATCATTAAATGCAATGACGTCATCAACAACTGTCATAGCATCAATAACACCAGCACGTTCATCCCAAGGCATAAACGGTCTGCCTTTTTTACGTGTCAACCATGCATCACTATTTAAAGCAACAACCAAGACATCTCCCAATGCCTTGGCTGCTTTAAACATTGCAATATGTCCACTGTGTATGGGATCAAACCCACCGCTTACTACTACAACACGGTTCATTATACCTCCAATGTTTCTAGAAAGTTTTCTGCTTCTTCTTCTTGTTCTTGAGTCATTTCATCAGTTTCAAGTGAAATAGGATCTTCAACATCAAACAAGTTTCCAAATGTTGCCATACTTGACGTCTGTCCAATTTTTTGTCCACTAAAGTTAGCAAGCATGTCTGCAGCTTCATCCAACATTGTCATTGGCGTTTCGCTGCGGAATAGCTGATCAATAAATTGTGTCATGTATATAACATTACGTGGAACATATGGACTAAACTGCTCATCTTTGCTGTTGGCTTTAAGTTTACGCCATTGCTTATAGTTTGTATCTACAGTTGCATTTACCATATCAGTTAATGCGTTTGCACGTTGAACACTTTCAATATGCTGATAAACATTGTGCGACATTAGTAGCATATAGCTAAAACTGTCCCAACTAGTTTTGCCTTCTTTACCAACTTTGTTAAGCATACCAGGTGCGTAATGACAAATGTCGCCAAGTGTTAGACGTTCACCAATTGGACTTCCAAATGGAAATGCTTGCTTACTGCCTGCAAGACGCTTGTCGTCCATTGCTTTATCCATTACATATCCAAAGCGGTCAGCCTTATGTACGTGTTGAGTGTACATTGTACCGTTAGCAGTTGCAAGGAAAGGACTTGCACAGTCAAACATTACTTCAATATCTTCATTTACATGCTCACGCAATGCACGTTTAATTGCTGTATATGCTGCCGCCCATTCAAGACGTCCAATACCTAGATAATGAAGTAAGTCACGTTTCCCACGTTCTAATTGCTTGTCATCACGCATCTTAATTAGTGTACGTAGTACGATATTAATATCATTTTTAGCACTACCACCAAACGCAAATCCTTCTAGGTCATGATGCTTCATATTTTCGTACCAGTATTCTGCTTCTGCCCAGTTACGGCCCTGCATAACATTTAAGTACTTTGTTTGATACTTACGATTGCGCTTAAACCACTCTACGTTAAAGTCTGTAAACTCTAGACACTGATTAAAACTAGTGATACCAGTACGCTCAGTAAATGTAGGATCTGCTGCTAGTGTTGGAATATCCAGGATCATTGAATAGTCTCCAGTATGTTCTAGCCAATTTAAAATCTTTTGACGTAAACTGTCATCAGTTTTAAAGTTAGCCCAATCACATTGGATAACACCTTTAATAATTTGGAAGCCGCCACTATCACACAACATAAACGTATCTTTTCGATCACGCTGTTGTATCATTGCATCATCTTTATCTGCTTTGTCTAGATTAAGTTGTGCATGTCCTGCACTATACAACCCCCATTTATATGGAAAGTATGCTTGCTCTGTGTTGAGGAAGTTCATGCCCTCAATACCATTTTCAAAGCCTATAGGAACACGTTCTTTTACTACATGCTCAGGATTGTTCCTTTGCTTTGCAATGTAGTTATTGTAAAACGTACTAATACTAGGCAGGAATACTGAATAGTCTTTGTTACGTTCTGTTAGTTTTATTTTAGTTGCTGTCATAGTTTTCCTTAAAAGAGCACTACGCCGCTTTTGCCTGATATACACCTACATGAATTTTGAGCTTTTTCATACTACGGTCTTCACTTAGTTTAACTGAAACATCATATGTGATTGCGCTTTCACGAATCGTTGCAACAGTATTAAATTCCTTAATCAATCCACAATAACGTAGATCACTCAAGTATGAATTAAACAACCGTAAGACAATATTTTTGCTGCCTTCATTGGTTGAAAGAATACCATCATATGGTTCAATAATCTTAATAAGATCCCATTTGATGTCGTTAATGCTTGCCCGCCCCTGGCGGACTTCACGAATATCAGTTGCTACATTATTCATAGCTACACGTTGCTCCATTTTCATTATCCTCGCTTACAGTGATTGTCATTTTGCGACCAGGATATTTGTTGTTAATAGCATCTGCAAGATCATCACAAATCATCTCACAGGATTTAAAGTCAAGTTGCAGAGTATTTTCTGCATAAAGTTTTTCTAACCAGCGTTTAAACTGGATAAATTCAATGTCTCGATCGTCGTGGAACACTTCAATCTCAACTTTAAAGTGAAACATGTGACGATGAATATAGCCTAAAAAGCTAACGTCATATTCGTCACCTGTTGCAAGATTGGGATCATCTAACGCTGCAGGATACTTGTGTAATCCTTCTTTACTAAACGTAACCCAAATATTTGTTTTTGTTTTATTCATTTTGCTATTTTCCTCACGCATACGCCGAAGCATATACTCGTAATAACGTTCTTGCATTAATCGTCATCATCTGCATCAGGATCAATAACGCTAAGTTTTTTCTCTAAGCGTTGCATTGTTTGCAACAGTTCCCAAAGTTTCCAATCTGCAGATTTTGCAATCTCCATAATGTTTTTACGAAACTCTTCTTCAGTAATCTCGTCTACAGTTGGTTCTTCGATTACACGGATTTTTTTAACCATCATCTAACTCCTTTTTAATGGCTTCGATTTGCTCTTTAAGTTTAAGTTTTTGCTTCTTAAGTTTTTTAACACTTAGTTCTGCATTAGTATGTTTATACAACTGTTCTATTTCATTGTCAAGAAGTCTATGCTTCTTTTCCAAACTTTTTAACAGTTGTGTCTTTTGACGGGGCATTTTTAACTCGTTCTCTTAAATCACTGGTACTGAATTTATGATCTCTTTTATTAAAGTAAAAGTCAATACCACGTTTACGACAAATGTCTTTGCCAGTAAATTCTTTTTCACGATATTCTTCTCCTAGTATTCTAACATCAATATGATACATTTGAAGTATATCTTTCAAATCTTCTTCTGTTTCGTAAGGTATAATTTCATCTACGTATGAAACAGCACTTAGCTGTGCATATCGCTCAACTAAACTTTGTACCGGTCTATTCTTATCTCCCGGCCTATCAATACTAGGATCAGTCTGTAATCCTACTATTAAATACTCACATTGTTCCCTAGCTTCACGTAACATCATAATATGTCCTGCGTGAAGTAAATCAAAAACACTTGCTGTGAACCCTATTCGCATAGTTAACTCTGTGCAGGAAAAATATATTCATAAACAGCAACACCATTGTCGACATCAATTTGTAATGCGCCCATGTCACTGAATTTCATCTTTTTGTCACCATTTAGGTTAAGCACACTCATTACTTCTGCAATGGGATACTTCCAACTTTGCTTTAGCTCACCACCAACTGCTGGTTGAAAAACAAAGTTACCAGTATGTCCACTATCATCACCAAAATAAAACTTTAGATTTCCTTCTTCAGTTTTTGCAATAAAGACACTTTCTTCACTGTTTGCTTGTGATTGAAACTTAAAACGCTGTGTGCTTGCGCTGTGTGGTTCAAATTCTACATTCCAAGTTGCACCTTTAAAACGTACTTCTGGAATACGTTGTGATACAAGCTCTTTACTCATAAAGCGAAAATCATTTTTAAAATCGCCGCCTTTGTTTTCAAAGTGCATACTAAACGGCACTTCTTCTCCATTGCGTTCACGCTTTTCTACTGTGATTTTTGCATCTTCCATATACTCTGGAATATTAAGGATAACATTTAGTTTATCCAAGTTAGGCAAACCAAGTGTGCCGTTTAGTTCAGAACTAGCACTTTTGTATGTAGCTTTAACAATAACTTTGTTGTCATCGTCTTTAGCTTCAACAGTTGTACCATCTGTTACTTTTACTGCATCGATATTACCAACACCACGTGTGTGTTTTACGATGTCGAGAAGATAGTCTCTCATTTAGTATTCCTCTTCTTAAGTTTTATATTGTAACTTCCTTGTGTGCGGCTTAATTTGTATTCTCGCACATAACTATTAAGATGTAACCAAGTTTCAATTTCATTTTTTATTAATCCTTGCCCACAAATAATTTCACAAGATTTATAATTATCATAGTAGCACTTGGAAATAAATCTGTCAACCTTTTTCCATGCTTCGTGTATATGAAAACCGTGTAAATCTAATCTACGTTGCATCTTTATTCTCCTTGCCACAATGTGGACAATGTAATTTTTTTGGTGTCCAGTTATCACTACTTGCAATGCTCCACCAGCCGCTGCAATAGTCACACACAAAGTGCCATATAATTTCTTTAGTTGGTATCATTCCACAATTTTGCATCCTCTGGTGTGTTAATTTCGATACCATTAAAATTGGTATGTAAACACCCTATATCCCATCCTGCTTTTAACCAGCGCAACTGCTCAAGTTTTTCAACTTCTTCTTCTTGTTCAACAGATAGTGTTGAATACATTTGTAGTGCATTACGCTTATATCCATATATTCCTAAGTGCCATTCTCCGTAGCCTGTCATGCCACGTCCAAACCATAGTGCACGATCTCCTGCACGTATCATTTTAACTGTGTTTGGATCGTTTTGTTTTTCCTTTGGCAGTGTAGTAAACAAAGTTGTCACATTGTAGTGCTTTAAATGCCATTCTGTTTTTTCAATCATCTCGACTGTAACATCTGGCATATCTACTTGTACATTAATAAACTGGTCATAATGCCCAAAATACTTGGTAAACATATCATTATTAATTGTGCCTGCGCACCGTTCAGTACCATTGGCATATTCGTTCTCTTGATCAATCCAACATGCTCTAGGCCCGAATAAGTTAAATATCCGTATATCATCTGTTAGTACAAAAACAGGTAATCCGGATTTTTTACATTCATTATAAACCCTAACAACCATAGGGATACCATCTAACTCAGCCAAAGGTTTTCCTGGAAAGCGTGTACTTTCGTATCTAGCGGGTATAAGAATAGCTGACGATGTCACGTACCACCTCCTCGAAGTCTTCTAGTCGAAGCATATTCGGACCGTCTGATGGTGCGTTATCAGGCAGTTCG
>Ga0070754_10003141_pt1 | contig 11785 bp, 9 predicted proteins | sample VirMetDEL_Sep_01_FD_75181 | JGI IMG/M metagenome (GOLD analysis project Ga0070754, IMG submission 75181) | Aqueous microbial communities from the Delaware River and Bay under freshwater to marine salinity gradient to study organic matter... | ecosystem: Environmental > Aquatic > Marine > Coastal... | reverse complement strand
TTCAGATTGTTCTTGAGAGTCGTGACCGTATCATTGATGAAGGTCGCCTGCGCTGTGGACAGGTGTGTGATTGTCTCAATGTCCGCTACTAGTGTAGCTGGATCTGCCAGCGTGTCTCTATCCCCGCTCGAGAGGTTCGACAGGAACGTGAGCTGGTTACCATTGATGTCTGGGATATCCCCAAAGTTAAATACATCCGTAAACGTATCCACCACGACAGTCACATTACTCCCCGTATCACCCGGCTTCTCTGCTGTAGGGCAGGTAGCTGTGTACTCATCATTCCCAATGACGAGGGGGTTCGGTACAACCAATGCCTCCGGGGGAATTGGGTCACATGTTTCTGGTTCAAAGAACTCATCAGGATCTGGGACCGGTATATCAGGGTCGCAGTCCTTCGCACTCCTCAGCGGAGGGCCAAGAGGATCATTGAGAGAAACTGGGTCTTGGCAGTCCGAGTTATCCGGCCTCTTATTTTCTCGTTGTTGGTCTCGATCAGGCATTATTCTTTCGAGGGTAATTCAAATCCTTCTGCTTCAATATGCGAGAACCTCAATCTCGTGTAGGCACTCACCTGCGTTGGTTTAGAAGTTACACCATGTTCCACATTTACAAGAAATCCTTTGAACAAAGTTCCGTTAGGGGTGCTGACCGTATACCTCACTCCCGGCGCTGCCCCAAGGTTCAGATCTGTTACGAGCTCCGCATATGAATTAGCGAGAGCGAAATCCACGTAATGTTGCTTCGCCCAGCGCTCGAGTAACTTCCCTACCAAGGGGAATGTGGTCTGGTAAAGCTTCTTGTCCCCATCCACCAACTGCTGTTGATATGCTGAGAGGTCCAGTGTATCTCCCACCGTCGCAGAGCTCTGTCGTGCCGTGGTTAGGTGTGTGGGAAGCCAGCTGGGAGTTCCTATCTCCACTACTTGCCCATTCGATTGAGTAGACTTCGGCCAACGCTGGATTACATGTCCATGCTTCAGGTTCCTGAAATCCTTGGGCTTAGGTCCCCTCACTATCACGTAGGACAGCGGCATGATACTCCGTGGTCCAGCACTCATGCGGATAGACCTGACATTCACTTTCATGTCTTCTCCATCACCTGTTATGGCATTCTCCACACTAATAAAGCGCCCCATTTCTCCTGCGGTCAGAGACGGTACATAGATCATACTAAACATGGCTTGGAACTGCTGTATGCTCTGGAAGAAATCATTATAAGAGTTCTTGTAGATATCGGCAATCCCACTCGTAAGGTTCAAACGTAACGTAGCGCTGGTCTTAGCTAAGGGTGGTAACTCTGGCCACTCAGCTTCAGAGTTGTTACAAATCGCCTCCCAGATTTCCAGTGGAGTAGTGTTATTCGTGTGTATCTGTTCCGCAATAGCTTTAGACTCCTCATCAGGGTGTACATGCTTTCTACGGTCTACCATGGTATCCAGAATACTCCACAGATTCTCAGCTATATCTGCAGCAAAATCCCTTTGCCCCCGGAATATCGCTAGGTCGCGGTTATAGATACTGGTGTTTAAATTAGTAACTGCAGATGCTTCATGCACTAGCGTAGTATTAAATCCCACGTCTTGTATACCTAAAGAATACTCGGGACCAGATACGTATCCATTAAAGGAGAGAGTTCCTCCAGATCCATCCTGTATTTCTACTGAGTTGTTGGGCGCTTGCGCAGTAAACATAGCAGTTTGCTGTGCAGACACACGTGCTGCTACGTCTGGTCCCGCCATTTTCATCACTCCCGATTCGGGGATATTTCCATCATGGAACCCTACACGTATGGAAGGAAATGAATTGATCCCAAAGTTAGTAATCACATTGTCTACGTGAGCGTTTGATACTCCCGCAGTTGTTGCTGTTACTTTAGGTCTCCTATGTTCTACTCCATTAGCCATATTGCGATGGCCATGCTAAGGCCGTATAGAGTATAGCGCATTTTTCTAAGTCTGATTGTGCAGCAAAGAAATAAGGCATATACCCTCTGTCAGTTAAAATTCTGCGTGCGTCTTCTCTGTTAGCTATTTGTCGTGCAAGTTCTTCATATGGAAATCCTGAAGGGGTATGCAGCAGGGTCATCTTATACCCTGTGGTCCAAGCACCATCCAGCTCTACAGCTCCCTGTAATCCCAGTTCTGCTGGCCAATCCACATAAAGCTTGGTAGCGCTTTCTCGCACACGCGCTACCCACCTTTTAGTTCCCAGCTGGATTAGCAAGGAGGTGGCATCTAGATAGCTCATATCCCACTGAGTCACCACTGGATACTCTGTGGGTACCCTGTGTATGTTGAATATGCAGCAGGAACTATTATCCAGATCACCGGGTGAAAAGGCGTCATCGTCTGGCTTCCAGAGGGAAAGATCGAAGTTTCTATCCGTTTCGTTGAATTCGCCTACGAGCTCTGGGAAGGCATAAATAGAAGTCAGCGCACCTATTATATAATAGTCAGTGTCTATGTCCTTCAGGTGCAGGAACTCTCTTAGCGAAGCCTCGTCAGCAGGTTCGACGTGAGGTACATAGTCCGCGGCAGACGCGAGCGAGGGGTGATGAAAATCACCGCTTCTGTTTGTCACTAGATGTATTATCTGATTGATCATGGGGCTACTGCTATTCTACCTACAATCACGAAAGGTTGTATATGAAAATTTGTATCAGCCTCGGCTATTGTGAGTCCTGTTACATAGACCTCATAAGAACCTCCACCTCCTAGGGAGACACTAATCGTTTCCTCTTTCCTCGATACCCGGTTCGCTGTGAACCAGTTCTGTACATTCTTTATGGCTGTCCCATTACTTCCTGCCGCACCTAATAGGGCCATGCCTACAATGTTCAAGCTACCAAAGTCTTCTCCAAAGGTATACATGATGCGAAAGCCATCCAAGGTTACCACTGGAAGAACTAGGTCTTGGTCGTTCAGTTGCACCCCTGTAAGTATCACAGGACTATCATCATCACTCTGGATACTAGGTTCTAATTGAACCATGTTAGAGCCGCTACCGCCTCTTTCTCCGTTTTGATCTACCTTATATACGCAGCCTCGCGTGAAATTAAAACTAGCCATTAACTTTGTTCGTAAAGGTTTACTTCCATTTCATCTCCCATGATCATCTTGACCACGCCAACAAAATTCCTACCCTCTGAATCTACACCCAGTTGGCTACGCATGTCTTTAATACGTTTCAGCTCAGCATTAATATCTGTCTTCTTCGATCCATTGGCATCTTCCAGTTCTTTACGCAGCTCTTCTTCACGAGCATTCAGCCCTTGCAGGATTGGGTCCTGATTGAATGCTCCATAGAACTTCAGCGCCGAGGCAGCACCCTTATCACCCGATAAGAACTTCGATAACAGTTTCTGACCTGCTGCGTTGAACTGATTATTATCACCAACCAGCTTCTCAGTAACATCGAGCATATCCAGATTCCGGATATTCCGTTTGATAGAGTCATCCAAGTGTCCGAGTCCTAAGTTTTCGAACATCTTGATTGAGGCCATGGCATCCATCTTACTAGCCATTCCTCGGAAATTCTTGTCGCTGGTTACGAAGAAATCACCTTTGTTGAATGCACCATGCATGTCAGCGTTATCCATAATCATGCTATGGAACTTGCGGAAACCTTCTTTGGTTCCTATCGCATCTGCAAACTCTCCTGCGGTGCGCACGCCCAGACGCTCGAACATCGCATTCGCCATGTCGCTGTCGTCTCCTGTGAGCATCTTCATCATCGCATAAGCATCTCCTTCTCCCAGCTCTAATCCTCCAGCAGCGTTCTTCTTCAGGGCCATGCCTTTGCCTTCCTGCGCGAGATAGCTCATGATGTTAGCTTCGGTTGGACCGTTACCCACACCAGCAATCGCAGCTAGCCCTACTTCAATCATCCCCGCTTTACCTAACCTGTGACGGCCCAGAGAACCTTGGATGGCTCTTTGCTGATAACTCCTGTCTGAAGCTTCACGCATCTTTTGTTGGCTCACGAAGCTGGCATTCATAGGATTACTTCTGAATTCAGCTGAGACCTCACGCATGGCTGTAGAGAAACCAGACCCGCCCATCTCGGCTGCAAGAGAAGCTGCATCTGATTCACTCATCCCGGCAGCAGTCATTAATCGGATTCTTTCATCCGGGTCAGCGCGGAGGATAGCATCAAGAGTAGGAGCATCAAACTGTCCTATCAGAGCACGTGCCGTTCCAGCAAAGCCTCTTGTATCAAAACCATAACGCTCCCCAATAGCCATAGCCCCTACAGCGTCTCCAATTTGGTATTCGAGCATCGACGCTCTATCCACCCCTGCAGTGAGGTTGGCTAGGTCGCTTAGTCCTCGTTGAGACATCCTCTCTGTCATCCTACTGAGGTCTCCCCCGTATTTTGATGTAAGACTTCCCATCGGCCCGAAACCTGATTGTCTCAGTGCGGCATCGATCTGTGTTCTGGCAGCTTCTCGCTCACCTACAGTCCCTGCACCCTGTAGAGCCGCCACAGCTGCCCTGAGAGCCGTCCTATCTGATCCCGAGACTCCCGCTTGGTCTGCTGCGAAAAGCGCTTCTACGGCCCCGTATTCCTGCTGCATGACCGCGAGAGAACTTTGCCCTGCTACGGCTGCACGATAACTATCACTAAATTGGCGCTGATAGATCCCATGATCCGCGGCGAATCCTGCGCTTTCCATTCCCCCTGCACGAGAACCAATCATCGCTTCTGTGGCAGAGAGGCCGAATGCTGCTGAGGTCCTACGATACATATCCGGGGACATACCGTACATTGAGCTCATCTGAGCTGCTAGTCCCTGACTGGTCTGCGAGGACGCTTGGAGCACAGCTTGTGGGTTGAGCCCGTAAGCCTGTGCCATTCCTGTGATTCTATTGATGCGGCTCTTGATGGCGCTCGGTCCACCCATCTCCTCGATCCCCATGCCGGTGATCGCTTCTGCCTGCATTAACAACTCCTCTACAGGGAGGTTACCATACAGATCACGAAGATCCCCAAGGAGCTCTCCTGTATCCTGCACGAAAGTCTTGATCTTGTCTGAGTGATCATTCAGACGCATCCTCACCTGTCCCGGCTCAGCTTTCTGCAGAGATCTGACCATAGCCATATCTCCACGGTCCTGAGCTTTCTGCAGATCCTCCGCAATCGTATCCTCCGTGTAAGCTTCGAGGTCGAACATCTGCCTACCCGCGAATACTCCTCGAGTCCCAGCTGCACTCATGATATGACCGACATCGGTCATGTTCAGTCCACGAGCATCGAATGTCTTTCTACCAGTTGAATAGAACTCGTTCGTAAGCTGAGACATCATCCCCAGCGATACTTGGTCTGTCAGGAATCCAGCCCCATAGAACTGTGAGCTTCCCGGCATTCCCTGCACACCCATACGCATACCAGAGTTGGCAACCATGTTCTGGATGCCATGGAGCATATCTCCAGAACGGCCCAGACCCATAATACCTGTGCTGGCTACTGCCGCTGCAAGCTGTTGGCCGATTTGTCCCTCCGTAGTATTGTTCATCCATTGCCTTGCGGTCGCTGGATCTCCGGGGAATAGGATGTTATTGGCGAGGACGGACGAAGCCATGTTCGCCATTGGATGCATCATGGCGGCACGCTGCAACGCTTGCAGGTGGGATTCATTACCCATCTGTTGCTGCAGTACTTCGGCCGGTGTAGGATTAAACCCGTGGGTTTGTGGTCCTGCATACGACCCTGTGCCATTTAGGAATGGAAACATTATTCGGCGCTAGGTTCGGGTAAATCTACTGCATCCTCTCCTACCAGACCAACTTCTTCTAGCGCCTCGTATAGTGTAATAAGGTCTGCTTGCTCTCCAGTAGTGATGCCTTCCGTCATACTACTAATTCTATCATCGAACTCGGACAAATACCGCAAGTTTTGTAAGGTAACTTGCTGCTTGTTCATAAGTTCTCGTGCGGCTTTAGGCTCCAAGAGAGGAGCATACGCAGCCTGAACCAGCGTCTGAGTTTTCACTAGTTCGGTGTCTAATTGCATAGACAGAGCGTCGAGAATCATATTCTCGCGCAGTATGGAACGTAGCCCTTGGTCGTATTCTGGCTCGAGCAGCCCCCGCAGATAGGCCAAGAGCATTAATCTGTACCTGCGGGATTCCAGAAATTTTCATCTAGAACCGCTCTATTGCACAATGCTAATTTCTCTTCGAAGATCCTGAGCCCTGTCAGTTTCACTTGCCATGTAGCCCAGTGATTGTGCCCTATGAACTCCCTCGTCTTTTCTCGTAGCTCTTGAGCTGCTTCAAGTGTTGAAGGGAAAGGTGCAGATTCAAAGGTCACATAGTCTTGCCTCTCTTTGTTGAAAGAGGTGATCTGCATACAGCCTGCGTAATACTGTAGGCGGGTCACATATTGGGCAGGACCTGCTACGTCCGCATCCTCCTGATCCAGCTGTAGTGCTTGAAATATCACATCCTGTTCAAAGTTATTCAGGCTGCGTATCTTCATCTTTAACTTGGGTCCGGGAATACTGAGGGACCACTCTAAAGGTATGTTACTCAACATAGCCTTCATGTATACCATCTTGTCCATGTCGGATGGCTCTACATCTCCGCGGGAAAGTTCTGGCATCTGTAGAGACCACGCTTTCACTCCCGCATTCTCAGGGTTAGAGGATTGGAAGAATCCAGTTTCCCGGCCACGCATCTCATCGTCTTCCGGTGCTAGCTCGGGTGCCTCATCTTCGACAAGGGGTTCTCCCTGATTCAGTTTCTCTCGCGCACTTAGTCGCTCAACTACTTCATCGTCTAAATTAATAGGGATCTCTCCTCCCTCTTGGATAGGCTGTCCTCCTAGGAGGATGCCTTGTATTCTACGTTCTACTTCGTCTTGGTTTATTTGATCGCTCATGCTTATGCTTGATCTCGTTTACGGAATTTCTTTTCTGGTTTTCGCTGACTTAGCGGTGTTTGAGTATCTTGGCTATTGTATGCAGACGCAAGTGGTTCGTGCAGTTTATCTCCTGCAGCATCTGGGTGGAAAAGTTCTTGTGCGGCTCGTCCGGGATATGGGAGGTTCTGCGTATCTGTCCGCGGTCCTTCCTCCAGCTTGTCTAGGGTTGACCATACCCAGTCATCCACGCGAGAATCGAAGAAGTCATCGAACCGGATACGCTGCTGTGCGAGAGACTCGAAACGAGGATATCCTGTCTCGCTCTCATCAGGCCACTGGTAATCGTCTGGAAGTGGGTAGGCCCACTCGGGATCTTCACCAGAGAATGGATCTTCCCATCCCAGCGTATTTCTTGTCGGGCTGTCCTCATAGGATGTTCTGATTGCCAGATCGTCCGCGCTCGCGTAATCCGGGGAATCGAATGCGTCCTTCTCATCGCAGTGGTTAAAGTGAGCTGGAAGACAGCACCCTTGTGGTGGTGGGGACTCAGCCAGCGGTCCTCGCTTAGGACCAGCCAGTCGTGTCTCTGCCCCTACGAACTTGGCTGCTACTTGGTTTACGCTCAGCTTACCTCCGCGAATAGTAAGAGCCTGATCTTCGTTCGCAGCATTCTGGCGAATATCAAACAGGTAGGATGTGCAGAAGAACTTAGGCGTGTCCACCACGACCCCGGTTGCACCTTCCAATCCTAATACCCCATCTTCACTCCCTTGAGACTTCACGATGTTGTTGCGTAGTGCATAGCTCCTCACATCTTGGAAGCGTGACTGTATGATAACAGAAGAAGAGATATCGTTGTGTGCTCCTGAGTCTGCTGTTCCCTCCGCGGCTATCAGCACAGTGCGCTCACTGCGCATGGCTGTCCTACCTCGAGAGGATTCAATAAGCACCGCATATTCCCCCTTCTCCACGTCGGGATAATCAACACCAGAACCTCTAGGGTTATCTGTGCCTGCATCCACGTCAGGATCGTCCGCATCACTCTTGAGCCAGAGCACACCCTTCTCTACGAGGGCCTTCCACCATGTGCAGGCTTTCAGGATGAGACCGCCTGCGATGGCTGATATCTCGATATTCCTACGTGCCTTCACGTAGACATCCTGTCCTGCTGTTATCCGGACATCACCAGCAGCATCTATTTCAAAGTGTTCTGTCGAGCTGAACTGCAACCCGCTCTTCCCGGATACAATCCCGTTACCATATCCATCCCACTGAGCTATGGTCCCGTCCCTGTGTATTCTCCAGCACGCATAAGCATCCTTATAAGTCACATTGGGATTACCTTGTTCTACATCCTTCTCTTGGTTGGTCCATGAGGGATCACACCCTGATTCTGTCTCGAGAGGTATCTCCCACTCACCGCCCTTAGCCTCCAGTTGGTGGAAGCGTGCGTAGCTGTGAAAACACGATAGCCATCTCGCATATTCTCTCAGCTGATATGCACCGTGATGGATGGTGCTATTGCTTGGTCCGCCATAATCCCAGATCTTCAGGAATTGCTGGTCCAGCTCTTTAAAGTCATCCGTGTTTACTCCTGAGGGGTCATCGTGCCTTTTCTTCTCAACAGGCACCTGCACCCTACACACACGCTCGATCGCTATATCCCCTATCCCTTGTATCAGGACAGAACCATCAGCCATCTGTTGGATACGACTCTTACCGGGTCGGAAAGCTCCATCAGCGATCGAAGATGCAGTAGCACTCGGTTCAGTCACAAACTGGTGCACGAAGTCTCCTAGGAATCCTATGTACTGTGAGAAGCGCCATCTCCCTGTCTTGGTTAGATCTGCCTCGGGCTCGATCTGGAATTCATCCACTGGTGCTTTCTCCTCTTCCTCGCTGAGCAGGCTCCACGCCTCGTGCTCGTAGCTGGTCCCATCGAACTTCACATTCAATCGCCCATCGTTGTAGATCTGCATATCCCCAAACGCTGAGAAGTGCTTGAATGTATCGCTGACGATTCGCACCATATCGTTGAGCAGGTGAACCTCCACCTTAGCTCTCTCCCCAGCATCCATTCCCATGAAGAAGTGACAGCACTTGAGAGCCATCCCCATCATGTTCGCGATCTCGAACTCACCTTCAAACTGGTCTGCTGCTGGGGTGTGGTGTGTTGAGGCACCTTCACCATCCTCATGATCCGGGGTATTTAGGTTGCCACGGTCTACGCCTGAGTGCGTATGCATTCTCTCAAACCCCGCAGTATCGTCTCGGGGATCTGAGGGCAGTCCTTGGATTATGAGCGAGGGATTCCCATAAATGAATTTTACTCGACTCCCTACAGTGGGGAACATGGTTGTCTTGTATCCTAGGATACCCATGTTGATCCCACCCAGCCAGTGAGCGCCTTCGATCAGGACATCCCCATAGCGGATTGTATAAATGAAACTGTTGGGATCTCCTCCTACGACAATACCCTCGTAGGATTTGTTGGCGCGGAGGGGAGCGGTATGAGTTTCTCCCTGAGCCTGATCTGTAGGGTTACCAGCGCCAGCAGACGGATTGGTGGTGATCGATGTACCCTTGGTGTTTTTACTCTTACCTTTCATCCTGTAAATAAAATAGCGACTACTGTATAGTAGCCGCTACTTTACGAAAAACTCAAGTTGGAATCCGCTGCCTTTAGGCATTCATAGAAGCGACACGGATCACGATGCCCTCTGTCATCTCAATTTGACCAGCTGAGATCTGCAGAGATACCGATTCAATGATACCTCCGTCAAAGTTAACTGATCCACCACCACTACCTACGCAGGGTCCGCCGCTTCCACCATTGATGGAAACCGGGGTGATGCGTCCGCAGTTTGTAGCATTGATATTCGAGAAGAATCCTCCATTACCAACTAAACGACCAACGGACACTGTTCCCTGCGCGTGTCCTGTTACAAACAGAACAGAGGGTGCTCCGATTTCGAAGAGCGGCCGGATCTGTTGTCCATAGTTGGCTGTTACGTTCTGGGCCAGATCTACTCGTCCACCGACTGAGATCCTAGCGTATTCTGAGCTAGCCAATTGATTGGCGCTCTTGATGATGCGGTTATGTCCGAAGAAGTCTGTTGCCATTGTTACTTAAGATAAAGGATTAAAGGTCGAAGTCTACCGTTCCTTCAACGGTGACTACTAGCTGGTTAAGTGGAAGAGGGATCTCGATCACTGCATCCACGTTTACTCTGTCTTTTAGCACCGCGTCAGCCTCAACTACAGGATCTTCAAATCCGTTGAGCTGTGGTCCGTAATCTACGGATCTATCTGTTTGCGATGCTTCGTTCAGGATAGTCCAACAGTCGTTATAGATATCGTTGAGCGTGTCTTCTGTCACGTTCTTCTTACCTACGTAGCCGTTGAGTGAATCTTTGAACTTGAAGGAAATGTCATCAATATTCACACCAGCACTGTCCTCGTAGTAGAGGCTTCCGTTATCAGGATCGGTAGTTAGCTGGTGGCGAATAAAAATCGCTCCACTCTCAGCTTCCTGCGTGATAATGAATGTACCGTTCTCAGCTGCCCGGTCCAGATCTGCACGATTGTATCGCACATACATAGATGAGGCATCAGTTACAGTTTGGATCTCTGTCATTGACAGTCCTTGCTGTGGTAGAACTGCGCAACGTAGACCTGCAATCTCTGCAGCTACATAGCGGTTTGGAATTACCTGAGAAACGTCATCGATAATAGCTGTACCGTTCTCTACCCACACGTTAATTGCGCGACGAGAATTAAGAGCTTTAGATCTCTCGATTACGAAGTCTACTTGGCTCTCTGGAGTATCTGCTCTCCAGAGCTCGAAAGGTTCAGCAGGGCTAATCGGAGATGTAGGTCCTGTTTTCAGGAGGATCTCAGTAGCAGAGAGAACTTGGTCGATCTCGTATTCTGTGTCTGAAGCTCCTGTCAGGAGGAATCGATCCCCATCAGAAATATCAAGTGTAGTGAAGTCAGGAGAGTCTCCTGATGTTACAAGGAGGTTACCCTGTCCGCTGTAGTCACTGACTGTGGCTGTGTAGTTAGGCCCACCAGATGGAGGAGCTAGCTCAGCATATGAACCGGGGCTATCCGTTCCAACATAACATCTGCGGAAGTTCTTAATCTCTTTCGTAGACATCGATTCACAGTGTAAGGCTACTGCCTGCTGGATCGCGAGATCGTCTGTCATTGGACAAAGGGCATAAACCCCATCCGTAGATTCGATCTTCTTGAGTGCGTCTGTGAAGTCCGCAAGTTCTGTTCCGGCCGTGCGTAGAGCATAGATGCTCTTACCATTAGCTCCATTGAGCATGCACTTAGCACCGTAGGCTAGATCGTTGTCCATATCCTGCGTTCCTAAGTTATCCGTAATATCAGAAGTAGTTTCAATCAGAACCTTGTCTTCCGTAGCGGTAGCTGGTACGAGAGCTCGGTAGCTTACGAATACTGTAGCGTCTACGGCAGGAGGCATAGCGTTGGTATCATCCACGAACGTTACCCACTCGTCTCCCGGAGAAGCATCCCTATCAGGAACTTCGAGAGCGATATTAGCATCCAGAGTTACATCTGTCGCATCTGCGCTCCAAGCGCTTCCATCTGCAGCGTCAGTCGCAGCAATCTCACCAGAGTATGCAATTCTGAAGCGAACCTTGATAGCTTCGTCTTCATCGTTGAATAGGGAGGTATCGACTGCCGGGGCGTCTAGGACTGCTCCGTTGAATTCGGTCGTGCTCTCTGAGGCAGCTACTGCGTGAACGTAATAAACGTCTCCTGCGCGTAGTCCTCCTTGAGCTACTACACCCGCTCCACCCCCTGTAACATCGAAATAAGCATTCAGGCCGTAGGTTCCAATAAGCAACTATTCACCTGCTCCGTCACCACTCACGGTAACTTCAGTCA
>Ga0070754_10003140_pt1 | contig 11787 bp, 8 predicted proteins | sample VirMetDEL_Sep_01_FD_75181 | JGI IMG/M metagenome (GOLD analysis project Ga0070754, IMG submission 75181) | Aqueous microbial communities from the Delaware River and Bay under freshwater to marine salinity gradient to study organic matter... | ecosystem: Environmental > Aquatic > Marine > Coastal... | reverse complement strand
CCTCCTTCGCCCTCTCCTCCGCCACCCTCTTCGCCCTCGCCCTCGCCACCTCCGCCGCCGCCTTCAATTTTTTCTCACATTTCCTTTTTGCCTCCGCCTCCGCCCTCACCCTCGCCGCCGCCGCCTCCGCCCTCGCTTCCGCCGCCGCCGCCTTCGCCGCCGCCTTCAAATTTTCCTCACATTTCCTTTTTGCCTCCGCCGCCTTCTTCAATTTTTCATCACATTCCTCCTCCGCCGCTTTCTTCGCCTTCTTCGCCGCCTCCTCCAATTTTTCCTCACATTTCCCTTTTGCCTCCTCCCTCGCCTCCTTCGCCCTCTCCTCAGCCGCCTCCAATTTTTCCGCACAATTCCTCTCTGCCTTCTTCTCCGCCTCCTCCGCCTTCTTCTCCGCCTCCTCCGCCCTCGCTTCCGCCTCCTCCGCCCTCTTCTTCGCCGCCTTCAATTGTTTCTTACATTCGTCCAGTTCTTTGTTCAATTCGTCTAAAGAGATTTTATATCCACACAACTCCTTCTCCAATTCAATGTTGTTGTCGTCGTTATTCACTTTCACTTCAGTTGGGATGGTGCGCAGATTTTTGAACTCTTCAGCAACACGTTTTCGAATCTTATCGATCAAGTCTTCATTTTTGTTGTTTTTTTGAACAACATAGAAGAGAGATGCGTTAAGTTTATGAATTTGTTGCTTTAAATTTTCAATGTAGTCCCGTTGGATGTCATCATCATCGGAGAAAGAATCATCATCATCGGAGGAAGCATCACTCTCCTTGGATGACGCCGCCTTTTTACGCTGTTCGGCAAATTTTAAACGATTATGAGGTAGTAAACATCGACTGAGTTTAATGTCCCATCGAAACAAATCCTTTCCGTTTAAATAACAGTTATTCGTGCGGTTCCATTTTAACATATTTACACCCGCATTTTTTAATACGTCAGTTGCAACGTTTTCCCACAGTTCAGGGTTCAACTCTCCGTCTTCATCGAGCGCGTACTGTGCAAGTTGAATAGGAAGCGGAAATTCCTGTAACCAGCTTTTATATTTTTCATGATTATTCCTTTTACTTTTGGAACCAATGTTAATTTCGTGCTGGTTGACGGTTACATGTGGTGGTAGACGCGCGTTTGCAATGACTCGATACTTAAGCATTTTTTTTTAAATACTTTTTTTTAATGAAAACATAAAAAAAGCATATGGATCAAAACAAATTATTACGTTCGATTGTACGTATACATGCTTACGGTCGACCGGTGGACATAACAAAACCGTTTCTTCTTGCGGATCGTACCAAAGGTGTGGGCACGGGCGCGTTTGTGCACCCCCCGACCCCCGACGATAACTACGTGTACATGCTCACTTGTTCTCATTGTGTTGACATTGCGGACTCGATCACCGTCATGTTACCGTTCATGGGTTTGACGGAACATTCTGCACGTGTGGTGTGCATCGTTCCGTTGTACGACTTGGCACTGCTTGCACTGTCGGATCCAGATGGTGCATTTCGTCGTGAAATCCACATTTTACCGCTTGGTTCCTCGTCGACTCTCACGCTGGGTCAAAACTTAAAGGCTCTTGGGTACCCTCTGGGAGGTACATCGTTGAAAGCCAGTGATGGTGTGTACGCCGGATTTCAGGAACGGCTGCAGCACACTGTAAGCATCAGTCCGGGTAATAGTGGCGGTCCTTTGATGAATGAAGCAGGCGACATTGTTGGTATTAACAACAGTGGCATTGTTTCGGTGGAAGCTTCCAATGTGGGGTTTGCGGTACCGATTGAATGTTACACGATTATGAAAGATCGTATGTTTGCACCATCTCCTCACGGCACACCTTCACCAGAACGTGTGATTCACGTCCCCATGTTTGGATTTGAGTACTCTCCCATTTCACGTTCTCATGCAACATCGGTTGGTGCCATCAAGTGTGGTAAAAGTAGTGGTGGTGGTGGTGGTGGTGGTGGTGGTAGTGGTGTTCAAATCATCACGGTGTTAAAGGGTTCGGCGGCGGATCAAGCGGAAATTGTTTCAGGCGATCTTCTCATGGAATTTGAAGGTGTACCGATCGACGCGATTGGCGAAATTTCAGTGCCCTGGAATTACCAGAAAGTAAGGTTGCGTGATGTACTCGTGCGGTGCACGGCGTCTCAATCGTACACCTTGCGTTTATGGAAAACATCGTCCCAAACGTGTGAAACTGTGAATGTATCACCCACGGTGTTTTTACCAGGTCCACTGCGTACACTGTACCCTCCGTACGATACCGTGCCGTACTTGATAGCCCTTGGTTTGGTCATTATGCCACTGGTTGCAAACCACAGAACGTATCCATCCACCATTTCATCGTACATGTTAAAACGCCCGGATGATTTGGTCAACCCGTGTTTGATCGTGACACACGTGTTTAATGGTACAATTTCTCAAATCGAGGGACCGATTGTTGCAGGTGATGAGTTGTCTCACGTAAATGGTGTGAAAGTGAGTTCGATGGAGGATGCGACAACCGCACTTTGTAAATTGGTAAAAACCTCAACGGATGCACGTGTGGTGACGTTTCGTACATGTACGGGAAAAATGTTATTAGTGAATGTGTCGGACGCGTACAACAACGAAATAAAAGCACAAGAAGAAAAAGTTTACGTTCCAAATGAAGCTTTTGTGTCTTGCTTAAGATCATGTCGTTGAAGTTTGTGTTTTGGTATCCGTTGTGAGTGGTGAAGTGGGAGGAGTGGTTTTTTCTTGGGGCGTTGTTTTGGGTGACGCGTCCAACGTTTGTTTGACTTCAGTTGCCATGTTTTGAACATCGTTACACATGGAATTGATACGTGTTTGTAATGCAATCACAATATCATCATCTGCTTTACGTGTAATATGTTGTTCAAGTGCTGCAACGCGGCGTTGTGTTGCAATCAAACGTGAAATAATGTACACAATACTGCACCCAAACACAATTCCCATGAGTCCGGACATGACTGCTTGAGTGGAACGGACGTTGGTCATTTTGTTGTGTTTAGTGTGTTTTTTTTAAGACGTATGTGTGACGCGACGCGCACAAAAAAAAACAAAAACACACTTTCCAACAGGCGGGATCGAACCACCGACCTTCTGCTTACGAAGCAGGTGCTCTGCCACTGAGCTATGTTGGAGGAAAAGGGGGCGGGCGGATGCAAGTGGGTTGGTTCTCTTGACACGATTGAAAAAAAAAACAAATTTATTGAAACTACACAAGTTTGAAACACGCAGCATCTTTCATTAAATACGATACACCCTTCTCACGTAGAGTCTTGATGGGCTTGACGCGAGGTCGATTCGGCCAGTTTCCAGTGGTCCGGTTTTCCAACGCAAGTTTCTTGCGTCGCTTCAACACACTTGCAGAGCACAAGCGTCGCGGCATCATGCACAAAAATGCGGTCAACCTTCGTTCCGGGTGCGTACAATACACAACCCGACTGTCCCATAACGTTACACTTCCGGCCGTGACGTGAACCGGTGTACGAATACACCCCTTTAACTCAAACCAACGAATGTGTGCTTGAGTCAACCTGAAACATTCTCCACGAGATTGTTGTGCCCACTCGTGCTCGTGCACACGGAAAAACTCGTCGTAGTAAACATGGCTTCCCTTTAAAATGTACAAACACGCATCATCCACGTCCGAGTCGTACAAATTCACTGCACCCTTGACATTCTTTGCCCCCCACGATGTCGAGGGCAACTTTCGAGTGGACGAAGATATTGCGTCGACGTGAAAAAAAGTGCCGCGACTAACATGACATCCATCAAACGATGTGATGAGACTTTCAGTGGCGTCACAACTCCAGATGAACCTAAATAATGCCTGAACGCCTGGGTGCAAACGTAGTTTCCACATCATCTTACTGTGTCCCAAAGACGACGCGCCGTCGTTTCCGTGTAACCACTCGCCAAAGTCTCGTCTTGATGTGCGTACCTGATCTTCAGACAACACACCATTGACAACCGTCCACCCGTTCGTCTTCAAGTGTCCCACATTAAGACATCCCACCGACGACATTTTTTTTTATGATCTGCACCACTTGTCACTTTTTTTTCAGCCCCCAACGGGACGGGTTGGGGCTGAAAGCGTAACGTGTTTTTTAGGAAAACCTTGCCACTTCAAGTTTTTTTTCTACTTAAAAGAATAAACAACATGTCGTCGGGGCTCCTCCAACAACTCAAGGACCTTATTAATCAGTATCCTGAAGTTAAGCAAGAATTGTTTTTAATGAGTGAAAACTGTCCTGCTGGCATGATGGCGTGTAATCCCGAAACTCAGAATTGTCCTGATGATGATGATACCAACCATGCGATTTACACGTCCAAGGGATTTAAATGTTACACTCGTGAAGGCATGGAGAACGTGTTTGACGATAAAAAAATAGCGTTTCGTGTGAAGATTAGCCATTTTATTACAAATGCGCTAAAAATTATTAAGGAATTGGATCGCAAAGTAAATGACATGCAGTGTCCTGAACTGAGTTCCGCTCAGTTGTGCGGTTTGAAGAAGAATTGCATTTGGAATGAAGATAAATGTAATGATGACTTATTGTATGGACTAAACTGAGTTCCGCTCATTTGTGCGGTTTGAAGAAGGGTTGCAGTTGGGATAAAAATCAAAATCAATGTAGTTAAAAATAATAAAAAAAAAATAAAAACTTAAAAAAAAATGGCATGCACATTAAGCCCCTATGGTACCTATGAAACGGCTGATCAATGTAACCACAACTGTTTAATTTTGAACGCCGTGTGTGATGGAAACGGTGGATACCGTTCACCCCAAGGAGATGAAACTGGAAAACCACAAGACCAATTTACGTGTTATACATGTGACAAAGGTGAGATTAAACTTATCGCAGACGGAGTCGCCGATGGGAATCGTGGCCCGGACGACGTGTGTTTGTACAGGTGTGAAGGTGATGAGAAAAAAGTGAATGATGTTGAAGACAAGATCGGCGTTGAGTACTCAGACTTGTTTTGTGATTCGAGAGTGGATGAGAGTTCGTATTTGTATTCTCCTTACACCCACTTTGTGCGTCGCAATGGCAAGTGTGTTGCTGTTCCGAAATGGACTGACGAAAATGTCGATCAAGACAACACTATTTTTGTACAAAAGGAGGGGGAAGACATTTATGATTCGTACAACAAGTGTGCCGATGTGAAGACTCCACAGCAATGGACAATCGAGTCTTCCACACTCCCTGAGAACATGCTTTTCGACGTGAGTTTTGATCACATGTTAGAGGAGATTGCGGTGTTTCGGCTCACATCTCAACTTAAATGTAATAATAATGAAGCGCGTTTGTCATTTTACGGGATTGTTCCCGACTACGGTAGCGGATTGATTCCTTATACGAATGAGTCGTTGTTTGTCGACTTCAGGTATCCTGAAAATTGTCTCGAACTGACGTTATATGTTCAAGAGACTCCGGACGCGGACGGGTTTTATGAGGCCAAGGATGAGAATGATGTGGAAAGTTTAAAATTAAAATACGATGAAGAAACCCAACCTGCTGACAATGTTCAAGATGTGGATGTGCCGGATGGTGTGACGTATACGCCTTACGGTACTTCCGAGACGATTGAAAATGTCACGGACACGTTTTCAAATGTTCAATGTGACAACAACGATTTTACCGTGAAAACTTTAAACACTCCGTATAATAACGTGTGTGGCAAAACAAGTCAATGGCGCATCATGCGTTACAATGAAGAGACTGGTAAAACCTTGGGCATTTCTATTGTCAACGGCAAACTTGGACTCTTCACTGATTTGACAATGGATATCACGACAGGGAATGATAACACAACTGTTTACGATTGGGATGGTCCTTCAGCTGATTCAGCTGAAGAATTGAATTTTGTTTTAGATGAGAACAGAAATCTTGTGGGGTGCACGGTTCGAGCAAGAACCCAAAATGGTGGTACAACCCTCGCGCGTGTTTTGCCGGAGGGTCATATTATACCACCCGATGATGCAGGCATGTACCACTTTTTTGTTGAACTTGTTAATGGTGATGATCCGCATCGTTACACGTTGTTTGCTCTTGGAGATGCCGACGCGTGTGTTTGTAAAGTTTGTGACAAAGATAATGGTGTCATCCCGTTGTCTGACGACATGGACTTAAACGTCGAGGCCGGCATGACACGAAACGATCTATGTGAACAAAAATGGCAGTGTGATAATTCAGATAATTCAAGCACCACGACATATACGACATATGGATGTAATTTTAAAGGTTATGTACTGAACCCACAAGGTGGGTGGGATACGGAAGCAGAGTGTCAATGTTTCTATTGCAATGAAGGTGAATGTACGAATCGTGTTGAAAACAGTGAAAACATCAGTGAAGACACACCTTTTTTCACACGAAATCAGTGTGAGGGTAGTGACCGTATGTGTGGATGGAAATTTTCTAGCGATGAAGTGTGTACTGATGAAAATAAAAAGTGTGCGTTGGATGCATCTGGGACTTATTGTGCGGCGATTGATGAAGTTCAATGTGTTTCGAACGAATGCTATGATTCATTTAATGATTGTTTGTCATTGAATCCCGGTGCGGTGATGGGATTGCCCGCGAGTCTGGAGTATTGGACATGGGGTGACGATGTTTTGGATTTTAGGAATTCAGTTCCAACGGTGGAGTACGACGATGCAACAGGACTTGCATGGCTGTGGTTTACAGATACGGATGATAAACGATATGGAATTCGTCGGGTTGCGTTTAATGCATATTATGATCGTGTGACCACTTTGAGTTTGAGCGACACGACCCCGACCACAGAAGACGTATACGTGTTACGACACGCTCAACTTTCACTCAATACCATCATTGACAGCATCAATGAGGTGGTGCCAACGTCGATGAATCAGTTTTTTGGTGGATGTTAAATAAATTTATTGTATTTGATTTGGAACAATTCTACAGTAACGACGTCGTCGTCGCGGAGGAGGTGTTTTGTTTTCGACGTGTTCACCAAGTGGTAGATACTTTGCAATGATGTCAACTCCAATGTCTTCAAATGGAAATGGTGGTGGATCTTGATTCTTGTAGCGTTTGTCGTAAATGATCTGGGCATGAATGGGTGCCAAATCCTTAAAATTGAACGTGAACATGTTTTTGTTTTTCTGATGTCCAAATTTGTATGTGAACATTTTTTTTTCAAAAGTGCGCGTGTGCGTGCGCGTGCGCGTGCGCGTGTGCGTGTGTGTCAGCCGTCCAATCATGAATGTTTGTTTCCACATAAAACAACATGTCGGACAGTGCACCACTAAGGGATTGTGTGAACGACGCGGTTCTGGGTTCAACGCTTGCGCTTCGTGTGTCCGCGCTTCCACATGGATGGCGTGATGCTTCATGGTTTACGTCTCTTACGGTGACACCGGAAACCAATGAGTGTGCTGGTGGAAAACGCGCGCCTCCGTTTTGCACTGCGCGTGTTCATGCTGGTTGGTTGCACTTGCCGCGTTTCAGGGGCATGAAACTTTTGGGTGGGTGTGCTCCTCCGGATGATCGTCGAAGCATGGGGATACCGATGAACGAGTCGCGTCGTCGTTTTGAAGGTGTGCTACGTGAAGATCCTCCTCAGATTGAAGCAACACGTGCCGTCGTGAGTTCACTTGAGACTTTGGGTGGTGCCATGTTAGTGTTACCGTGTGGTTTTGGTAAAACGGTGTGTGCTTTATGGGTGGTGCGCAAGATGGCGCGACGTACCCTGGTGTTGGTTCACACGGGTGCACTTGCGGACCAGTGGGCTCACCGTATTGCCACGTTTCTTCCGGATGTTGTGGTGGGTCGAATTCAACGAGATGTGGTCAACGTTGAAGGATGTGATGTGGTGGTAGGTATGATTCAATCATTGGTGCGTCGTGAATATGAGCGTGACTTGTTGTCAACGTTTGGTATGGTGGTGGTGGATGAGGCACACCATATTGCGGCCCCGTGGTTTGGACGTGCACTTGGAAAGTTGAGTGCACGTTACATTGTGGGTTTATCGGCCACACCGGATCGAAAGGATGGATGTGGATGTATTTTACCGTGGTTACTTGGTGACCTTGCGTTTCGCGCCCACCGTGAAACATCTGCGTCGGATGCAGTTGTGCGCATTGTGGAGTATGTTGACGCATCCGCTCAAATCGAGTTACTTGATTGGCGCGGCAAACCGGCGGTGTCAAAAATGTTGACACGTCTTGCAACGGATGCAACGCGTACGGCGTATGTTGTGAGTTTGATCATGCAGTACGTGGTGGCGAAGGAAAAAGAAGGATGCCGCCGCCGCCACATGATTGTGCTGTCACAGCGTCGTGACCAATTGGTGGAGATACAGCGTTTGTTGGAACAAGAAGATGGATGTGTTTGTGTGACGACAAAAAAAAAGAAGCGAGCACGAAGTGAGGAGACGGTGGAGGAAGAGGCCGCCGTGATGCCTCGTTTTACGGTGGGATGTGTCATGGGCGGCACACCACCAGCGCTGCGCGACGCAGGGTTTGGTGCGACCGTGTTATTGAGTACGTATTCGTATGCAGCCGAAGGCATTGACATTCCACGTTTGGATACGTTAGTCATGGCATCACCTGGAATTAACATTGAACAAACCGTGGGACGTATTTTACGACCACATCCTCAAAAACAAACTCCGTTGATTGTTGACGTTAGAGATGTATTTTCTTTGTTTATTGGTATGGGGTGGAAACGCTACAACTTTTATGCATCACAAAATTATACAGTTAGGACTGAAAAACATGAAGTTTTGTAATAAAAAAAAATATTTTCTCTTGTTAAAAAAAAATGAACGTGCATCCCGATTACTTAAATTTGTTAAAGACGTACCAAAAACAAGTGATTCCAATCCGGTATGAGTCGTGTCCTCTTGAATGGAAAGAGTACTCGCGCAACCCCCGTGCATCGGTGAAAATGGGTCTTGAGTGGAAGAACTCCAAAAACCATTTTTGCGGGCCGTATGTTGAAGGCTCCGCTGACAATAAATATTTGATAGAGGATGAAGAAGACGTTAATGAACGGGTGGAAGAATTAAAGAATCAAATTAATAAGGTGTTGAATCTGTCGGACAAAGAAGAAGATGTTGTTTCCGAAAGACGCAAAAAGATTCGTGAATTGAGGGAAAAACACGAGAAAACTGTGAAAGATAGTCACAAAAGTAAGCAAAAGAAGATGTCCATTAAGTTATTGAAACAAATTTACGAAGACGCTTTTGTTGAAGACCCGGAAGAAAAGGCTGAAACATTATACGCCCAATCCGAAAAGGCGGTAAAGGATAGAGAAGCAAGCTTCGACACTAAAATGCAAAAAACGAAGATAGGTGAAATTTTAGTGCCGTCGGCCCTTGTCGACGAAGAGAACAGACCACTGAAAAGAAAATTGGCTGAATGGTGGCGCAAATTCCGCTACGAGAATGTCGAGGATTCATCGTTGTACATTTAAAAAAAAAATCATGTCGTTTTCATCTTTGAATGTACGTCACTCGCAAAATTCCCAGAATGCATCTTCGGTGTTTTTGGACAACAAACCACCGTCATCGATAGAGGTGGTGTGTTCGTCTGCACGTCGACGCATGGACCATCGTGCGTGTCACACACCCTATCGTTTGTTCTCGCACACGCTCCAACTTGAAGGTACATGTGTACCAACGTGGCCATCTTCAACAGACGTGTGTTGTTGGTACTGCTGCCATGCGTTTGACACGGTACCTCTTTCCATTCCACACGCACGCGTTGCAACGTCGTCTCCTGCGTCAAAAACGTACGAAGTGTACGGTGTGTTTTGTTCGTTGAATTGTGCAAAACGGTTTGTATTGGAAACCAAAAGTTACAACCAACAAGAAGTGTTACTCCAATTAAATGAGGTGGCATGTTCCGTGTTTGGTTTGTCCCGAGACGACGTGTTTACGGCACGAGAAGCACCGTCTCGTTTTTTTTTAACCATGTTTGGTGGCCCCATGAGCATTGAAGAGTTTCGGTCAAAAAGTTTGACGTCTCGCACGACGTTGATGACACCACCGTTTGTATCGCACGCGATGATTTTGGAATCCCACACGGTGCACGAGTCGTCGACGGCGAATCACCAAGTTGTGTCAACGACAACGGAAACTGTTTCGTCGTCGTCGTCGTCGGCATCTCCATCATCACTGCGTGAAGGTCGTCAACACATGTTACGTGGTTTGCGTCGTCCGTCTCGGCCGTTAACACCGCCACCTTCATCATCACAAGCCGACGACGACGCGAATTGTACTGTATCACGTTTTGAAGAGTTTATGGTGCAAATGAGCGGTAGTGACGACAACAACACTGCGATACCGAAGACGACGACGAAAACGCTACCCAAACGAAGTAGTGGACATAAGAAAGCTGCTGCTTCATCGCCACCACCTCCACCATCTCCACCACCCTCGAACGCTTCGGATGTCACACTGACGTCGTTTTTAATGTCACGCAGTTAGGGAGGAAGATGTACAATGAATGTAATAAAAAAAGTATGTTAAAAAAAACAAATCCCATGATGAATTCACCACTACCCCCCATTCGTATGTGTAAAGATTGGCCACCACCTGAAGATGTGAGTGAACTTCCCGCGGCCGCATTTTTATTATCAACGTTGTGGCAACCGGGTCAAACCATTACGATTGATTTTATTGATGCGTCGCCACCACCGTGGAAAAAAGCATGGGTTGAGAAAGTGGTGACGGAAATGGTGGCACCGTACGTTAATTTAAATCTTCAATTTGGGAATTACGGAAATAGTGCAGACATCCGCATCACGTTTGCCCACGAAAACCAAGCGTACAGTCGTTTGGGGACACAAAGTACATGGTACAAAGGTTCGTCAGAACAACCGGAGAGCATGAATCTGGGATGGTTGGATGAACCGCACTCGGGTTCGTTTCAGTGGAAAGGTGTGACGTACACGTTTCCAGGGTGTGTGTGGTGCAGTTCCAATCAAAATGGTAGTGTGATTATTCACGAGTTTGGACACGCGCTTGGCATGGTGCACGAACACCAAAATCCTGAGGGTGGGATTCAGTGGAATGTTCCCGCGGTCCTTTCCTATTTTCGAGGTGCCCCCAACTACTGGAATGATGATCAAATTTATTTTAATGTGATTGATAAGTACGCTTCATCGCTTTTGAATGCAAGTGAATTTGATCCGCAAAGCATCATGTTGTACGCGTTTCCATCCAGTCTCACCACCAATGGGGTTGGAACACAAGCGAATGCTATCATGTCCCCCACTGACATTGAATGGATGCGCCGCGTGTACGGCGACCCGCCGTCTGGCACCACCACCACCACCACCACCTTTACCCCCCCCTCTCCCTCTCCAACAACGTCCGAACAACTTGACGACGAACAACAACTTGACATTGAGGACGAGGACGTTGTTGTCGTTGTGACGAGTGAGGATTTGCAGATAAAACGTGTTAAAATTGGGTTGGGAATTGTTTCGGGCATCTCTTTGTGTGTCATGATCACTCTGATTCTTATCATTTACGTAAAAAAATAAACAATTAATGTTCAATTTGATTTGATTTACACACAACATCACTATGCCCCCACTCTCCACAAAGCGAACATTTTCGAAGAGGACAGTGTTTTTGTGAGTGTGCACGGTAATGACAATTGTAACACTGTCCATAAAAGTTGAGGGATGTTGACGTCGAGGATGCGGCCACGGGTCGACGATGTTCCGAGGCAACAAGTTGGGAACCAACTTGAACGTTGTACATCATGCGCACATCCTTTCGTGGTGGTGGTGGTGGTGGTGG
>Ga0070754_10003139_pt1 | contig 11793 bp, 10 predicted proteins | sample VirMetDEL_Sep_01_FD_75181 | JGI IMG/M metagenome (GOLD analysis project Ga0070754, IMG submission 75181) | Aqueous microbial communities from the Delaware River and Bay under freshwater to marine salinity gradient to study organic matter... | ecosystem: Environmental > Aquatic > Marine >... | reverse complement strand
CTTCTTTTCCAGTGGCATGGCAGCAATAAGGGTCTGGATCATGTCCGAGAACTCGGCATCGTCGCGCCAGTTTGGCAGATGATGTTCGTCCAGCCGTCGGGCAAGCTGGATATCACCGCGAATAGCATCGACGGCCTCGCTGACCCCAAGGCAGACCAGTGACACCTCGAGTTCATTGCTGAGATACCGCAGGACATTGAGAAATCGGCGCTGTTCGCGGTGGGTCCCGGCCAAGAGATTGTGGACCTCGTCGATCATGATCATCCGCAGGCCAAGGTCGCGTAAGAGCGCGATGACACGGACTTCGAGGGAAGCCACATTTTGAGCGCGGGCGCTAAGAGCCGTCGCCGGGGCGCCGACGGCGGCCAGGATGTGCAGGTAAAACCGCCGTTCATCAGGTGCGGGCGGCGCTTGCAACAGCAGAAGCGGTGTGCGGGTGATGCCCGACGCCGGATCGTATTCTGGTGCGTACTTGCGCGACAGGTTTCGGGCAATCATCGTCTTTCCGATCCCGGAGGCGCCATGCACAAGAAGCCCAGGCATACGGGTTTGTCGTGGCGCTTCGATCATGCCCTGCAAGCGGTCCAACACCTGTTCCGCCCGAGGAAAGCCGATCCAGATATCCGATTGAATGAGGGCGATCCGGCCGTCTTCTTCAGTTGTCCCTGCCCTCAATTCACCATCTCTCCACCTTGAACAATGGGCGCGATGTATCACCCGTATCGATCGGGCGCAGCCCTTCGGTTGTCGAGACGGCCGAGTTCGTGCCCTTCAATGTCCCTTTTCTTTCACGGGTTCTGCGTTCGGCCTTCGTCAGGCCCCGGCTTTCAGCTTCGATCTGGCGTTGCTGTCGGATCAGCTCAGCCAGCACCAGCTCATTAGACCCGGACTTGCCAAGGGCACGGGCCTTCCTCATCGCTTCGCGATATTCCCAGAGCGAGACGGGCGGAATTTCCAGGTTTCTGTACCGCGCCTCAACATACCGGCCATCGTCCAGTTCGACCCAGATCATTGAGATATCGCGAGGATCGTAGCGAACGACCACCTTTCCATCCCCGCGCCCAATGTGGCCTGCAAGGGCATCGGACCAGTACCTTATCTGGAACAGATGGATGCCGTCACGCCTGATCTTGCGCAGTTCACTCGGCAGGAAGCTCACCTGAAAGGCTTCCATCTCGAAGGGGATGTCGCCTGTCATTTGCTCTGAGAGCGCCTCCCATTTGGCAACGGGCGTGCAGCCAAGACTTGAATGAATGCTGTTGTTGTAACGGCAGATTTCCAGAGCAAACCAGCGATCGAATTCGCTCAACGTCATCGTGGCCTTGCTTTCGGCGTCATAGTCGCCCTTTGCCGCGATCGAGGATTGCGTTGTTCCCGGCAACAGGTGAACGGCCCCCATCATGGTGCCGATCAACCGTTCGATGTGACCACCGAAGTGAGGACTTGCTGGCGGTCGATAGACCAGATCGATCCCCCAATCCGCACAGGCCGACCGAAAGGCGCGCGACCGGAAATCGCGACCGTTATCGACGTGGATGCTGTGCGGTTTGCCCTGTGCCGGCCAAGTAACATCGCACGCCAATTCCGCAAGAAGTTCCTCCTTGAGGGCCACCGCCTGTGTCAGGCAAAGCGCCACTGACAGACGCGAAGGTGCCTCGAGAGAGGTGTAATATCCGGTCACCATCCGCGTTGCGACGTCGATCGCCAGCGTGACCCAAGGCCGCCCAATTGGTTTGCGTTCAAAGCCGTCGACAAGAATGATGTCCGCCGGTGTATGATCAATTTGGACGATCTCCAGTGGCATACTGGCCTTGTTCTCACCTGTGACCGGCGCAAATTTCTGGCGGGCCGCCTTTGCGCCCTCTCGTGCCTTCGCAACTTCGCGGGCATCCATCGCATCCAGACGACGCTGAACCGTTCGCCGTGTCGGCGGTTGCAAGCCCTCCTGCCAGCAAGCGCTGCGGATTTCTGTCACGACGCGCGACAAGCTCGAACGCTCCCGGCGCAAGAAATAGCGGCGAAGGTGCTCCTCGATTACCGCTTCGACTTTGCTGGATATTAACATCGTCCCGGTCGGGCGGCCCCGTTTACGCGGAGCCAGAGCGCTGGTGCGCCCACCCTCTTCCGCCAACCGTTTTATCCAACGCCAGACCGTCGCCCTGCTGACACCAAGCTCCCAAACGGCGTCATTGATGCCACGTTCCAGGCTGCCAGTCCCATTGAGATATGCCTGAACAAGAGGGCGCAGCACCGCGGCCCTGCGCGCCTCTTCAGCACCAACAGCAACGCAGTCTTCGCCATCATCATTCATCGATATTTGCCGCAAATGTCTGTGAACCCTGTCTCAGGTTTAAGGGCAAAAATATCAGAATTAAAGGCAAAATCTCATATTTAAGGGCAAAGCTCAGCCGTTGATTTCGTTGGATTTCCCATCTCACAATTAAGGGCTACGCGACAGTAGGCCATTTAAGCGCGTGCGCCTTGGAGCGTGCGGCCCTCATATAGCAAGCACGTTCCAAGGCGCATTGGCCGTCAGGCCAATTCTGTGAGGATCATGTTCCGGCGGTTGCGATGCGGGCGCGGCTTTGATTGAGCCGATAGCTTTCGCCGTTCATTTCCAAGATATTGACGTGGTGGGTCAGCCGATCCAGAAGTGCGCCGGTCAGGCGTTCTGTGCCGAAGGTTTCCGTCCACTCTTCGAATGGGAGATTGCTTGTGATCAGGGTTGAACCGCGCTCGTAGCGCTGCGAGATCAGCTCGAAGAGCAGTTCGGCACCGGTCTTGCTGAGCGGCACGAAGCCCAACTCGTCGATGATCAGCAGCTTGACCTTTGTCAGTTTGCGTTGGAGTTGCAGGAGGCGTTTCTCGTCGCGGGCCTCCATCATCTCGTGGACGAGAGCGGAGGCGGTGACAAAGGCGACTGGCAGTCCTTTCTGGCAGGCGGTCAGGCCCAGGCCGAGGGCGATATGGGTCTTGCCGGTGCCAGACGGGCCGAGGGCGATGACGTTTTCCTTGCGCTCGATCCATTCGCAGCGGGAGAGCTCCAACACCATCATTTTGTTGAGCGACGGGATCGCCTTGAAGTCGAAGCTATCCAAGCTTTTGATTGCCGGTTACCGCGCGGCCTTGATCCGGCGTTCCACCATGCGCCGTTCCCGGTCTATCAGTTCCAGCTCGGTCAACCGGGCCAGATAGCGCACATGATCCACGCCCTCTGCGGCGCAGATACGCGCTTGCTTGTCATGCTCGCGCAGGAAGGTTGGCAGACGCAGAGTCTTGAGGTGATGGTCAGCAGTAATTCCGGGGCGTCTGTCATGCACCACCCCCTGCCAGCAGGCTCATATAGGATGCCGCCGAGGTGGTAGTGATACTGGTCCTGGGCAGGAACGGATAGACATCGAGATCCAGCCTCGGGGGCCTTCGCTCGACCCGACACAGGACAAGATGCTTGATCGCATCGAAGCTGATTGCTCCCATTCTCAGCGCATCCTTGATGGCCAGATGCAGGGCGTCGACTTCGAACCGTTCCAGCAAGCGCAGAACCTGCACATACTCGCGCTTGCCTGTCTTGCCCTGTCGGGCCTCCAACAACCGCTGGAGCGTGGCGAAGGCTTCCGGCAACTCCCAGCCCTGCAGGGGTGCAGCCTGATCGAAGGCCATGATCTTATGCTCAATCAGCGGCAGGTAATGCAGTGGGTCAAACACCATGTCACCGGTGTCGTAGGAACGGGGATGATCCGCGATCACCTCGGCGGCGCTGCCAATGACAACACGGGTCACGAAGCCCTTGATCCAGACCTCACGGTGACCATAAGCGACGGGCACAGAGTAATCATTGCCGCGGTAGCGCACCACGGATGTCGATGTGACCTGACCGCTTTGCAAATCGCAGGCATCAAAGGGCACCCCAGGCAATTCCCGCATTGCAGACAGGTCGGCGTCCAGCCGTGCGCCGATGCTGGCCTTGTGGCCACGCAAGACATCGCCTTGCCGTTTGCGGCATTGTTCTTCCAGGTGAGCGTTGAACGCGTCCCAGTCCGGAAAGGACGGGATCGGCACCATGAAGTTCCGCCGCGCATAGCCGACCAGTCCCTCGACCTTGCCTTTGTCGTTGCCCTTGCCGGGACGGCCATAGCGATCCCGGATCACGTAATGCGACAGCATCGCGCTGAACCGTTGTGTGCGGTCACGGGTGCCGTCCGGCATGATCCTGGCGACCAGACAGCGGTCATTGTCGTAGAGGATAGACTGCGGCACTGCGCCGAAGAAGGCAAAGGCATGGACATGCCCGTCCAGCCAGGCTTCGGTGGTCGCGGCAGGATAGGCCCGAACATAGCACGCATCGCTGTGCGGCAGGTCAAAGGCGAAGAAACGTGCCTTCTGCTCCACCCCGCCTATCACGACCAGAGCTTCGCCAAAATCTGCCTGCGCATGTCCCGGCTGATGGCTGAGCGGCACGAACATCTCCTTGCCGGTCCGCTTCCTGGTCCGGACGTAATCCTTGACGATCGTGTAGCCGCCATCAAACCCGCACTCATCCCGCAGCCGCTCGAAGATGCGCTTGGCCGTGTGGCGCTGCTTGCGCGGCCGGACCTTATCTTCGGCAAGCCATTGGTCAATCTGGCCGGTGAACGCATCCAGCTTCGGTCGCCTGATCGGTGCCGTCCGCCGATACCCGGGCGGCTCCGAATAGGCCAACATCTTCGCAACGCTGTCCCGGCTGACCCCAAAATCCCGGGCAATCTGGCGTCCGCTCAAGCCATCCTGAAAATGAGCCTGACGCACCTTCAAATACAAATCCACGGTGTAAATCCCCCAACCCTCCCCTCTCGGAAAGGGCAAAAGTGGACGACTTTTACGCCGCCCGCGACACCACAACGGCGCCGCTACCGTGGCCGAGTATTGCTCCGCCGTTCACAATTCAAACAGGATCGCCCGGTTCGGATCGGACCAGATAAAGCTGATATAGCTGTCGATATAGTGTTCCAATCTTTGCGGGGCCGGGGCCTGAGGATCGGCATTCGCGGTCAATGCGTGAATCATAGCTTCGGCCAAATTTTCATATACCGCCCGCAGCAGAACGTCCTTTGACTCGAAATAATTGTACAGCGACCCGGCTGACACCCCAGCCCGCGCCGCAATCTTCGACATAGAGGCCTGTGTGCCGTATTCCACGAGGATTGCCGCCGTCGCATTCAGAATACGGTCCCGCATTGAAATGGGTTTATTCATGCCTGTTGGTTCCAATTTCCTGAAGTACTGAATGAACGTTCATTCACCTGTTACAATGGCAGCGTAAACGCAGGCTCAACAGGGCGCAAGTGTTTCAGAATCAGCCCTGCGAAAAATGCAACTGCAAGGAATTTTAACATGACTGTGCAACCGCTTACCTTTGTTCATATGACGGATCTGCATGTAAACGCCCCCGGTGTTTCTGACGATATGCTGTTCAGTGACACAACCGAAACCCTGAAGCGGACCCTGTCTGAAATCAAGCGCATGGCAGAGCGTCCGGCCTTTATTGTGGCGTCCGGTGATCTGACCAACCACGGCGAACCCGAAGCCTATGCCACCGTGGCAGGCATTTTCGAGGAAGCGGCGTTGGATATTCCTGTGCTGTTCGCGCTTGGCAATCACGACCGCCGCGAAGGGTTCGTGGTGGGCTTTTCCGATCTGCATCAGGATGCCAGCCAACCCTATGACCATGACAGCGTGATGAACGGGCTGCATGTGATCGTATTGGACAGCTCGGTTCCCGATGAAATCGGTGGGTATTGGGAAGCAGGGCAGATGGACTGGCTGCGCGCCCGTCTGGCCGATCATGCCGACCTGCCCAAGCTGCTGGTGATGCACCACGCCCCTATGGTGGCCGAAGAAGCGCCGGAAATGGAATGGGAATCCCTGTCCCTTGCGGCCACCAACGAACTGCGTGACGCGATCAAGGGCGCGAATATCGTGGGTATCCTGTCCGGCCACGTCCATCTGGACCGTGTGCATCACTGGCATGGTATCCCCGTGGTGATCGGCATGGGCCATCACGCGGCCACCGATGCTGTGGCGCTGCCGGATGCGTTTCACATGCTGGACGGTACTGGCTTTGCCATCTGCACGCTGCGCCCCTCGGGGTTGACGGCGACCTTTGCGGCACACCCGCAAAGCCGGGAAATCCGCAAAACGCTGAATATGCAAATGCTGTTGGAGTACATCGAACAGCGCAAGGCTGCGGCGGCGGAATGATCCTTGGGGCTGCCCGCTGATGCGGGCCGCTCTCCTCCTCTCTTTGACAAAACCGAAACGGAGTTTTCCGATGAAATCGTCCTTGTTTGCCCTGACTGCGCTGGCCATGACGGCGGGTGTTGCACAGGCGGAAATGATGCCTGATGCCGTGACCGAACCTGTCACCATCACGTTCTATAATTATAACCTGTCCTCGGCAGGGAATGGCGCGGATGCGACCCGCAAAATGATTGCCGAATTCGAGGCGTTGAACCCGAATATCAAGGTCAAAGGCGTACCAGTCGCCCCGCAGGATCTGGCAACCCGTATTCAGGCCGATATTGTGGCCGGTCAGCCGGTGGACCTGTCGCAGATGACCTTTGCCGCTTTGGGCTTTGCTACGGAAAACCTTGGCGCACAGCCGCTGGAGGACATCGTTCCCGCCGCCGAACTGAGCGCCCATTTCACCGGCATGGTGCCGAACGGGCTGGAACTGGGGCGTTTGGGCGGCAAAACCTATGGTCTGGCCTACACATTCTCGACCCCGGTTTTGTTCTACAACGCCGATCTGTTCAAAAAGGCCGGGCTGGACCCGAACACCCCGCCGACCACATGGGCCGAGCTGAAGGAAATGGGCCTTCAGATCAAAGAAAAGACCGATGCTCTGCCGCTGGCGACCGGGATTTATGGCCCGACTGCGCTGGATTGGCTGATGCAGGGTGTTGTTCGCTCGAACGGGGGCGAAGTGATCAATGCCGACCGGACCGAGATGCGCTTTGCCTCGCCCGAAAGCATCGAGGCCGTGACCATGCTGCGCGATCTGGCACAGACCGGCATTATGAAAAACCTGAGCATCACCGCCCAAATGGAAGGCGTGGCCGCAGGCAATACCGCGATGTATCTGCAAACCTCGGCCATTCAGGGGTATCTGCTGAAAGGGGCCAAAGACAATTTTGAACTGCGCGCCGCCGCGATGCCCGCCTTTGGCGATAAGGCCGTTGCGCCCAGCAATTCGGGGTCTGCCCTGTCGCTGCACGCCACCGACCCCAAACGCCAACGCGCCGCGTGGGAGCTGATGAAATTCCTGACCTCGAAGCGGGGCTATACGATCATCACCTCGGAAATCGGGTATCTGCCGCTGCGCCCGGAAATCGTGGATGACCCGGAATATCTGGGTGAATGGGTCAAAGCGAACCCGCTGATCCGTCCGAACCTTGCACAGTTGGAACATCTGGTGCCGTATGTGCCGCTGCCCGGCCCGAATTACCTGCAAATCGGCGTGTCCATGATGGACGCGATGGAAATGGCCACCTTTGGCGATAACGACGATGTCAAAGGCATCCTGACCGAAACGCAAGAACGCGTTCAACGTCTGCTGCCGCCGCAAGGCTGATCTGTGATCCTGACACCTAGCGGGGGCGCACAGCCCCCGCATTTTTTCGGAGCCACCCATGAGCGATATTTCCCTGTCCCCAGCCGCCGCGCCCCGCGCGTGGCCCCGTCTTGGGCGGACGTATCGGGCCTTGCGCCCGTATCTGTATCTTTTCCCCGCGCTGGCCTGTTTCATCATCTGGATTTACGAACCGCTGGGCCGCGCCTTTTTGCTAAGTTTCCAACAATGGAACCTGTTGCCGACCTCGCCTAAAATCTGGGTCGGGCTGGACAATTACCGCAACATTTTCGACCTGCCTAAATTCTGGCAGGCGCTTGGCAATACCGGCTGGTATCTGGTCGGGTTGTTGCCGCTGACCGTGGCGCTACCGCTGGCGATTGCTATCTTCACCCAAGACCTGCCCGCCCGCAGCCGCAACCTGTACCGCGCGTTGATTTTCGTGCCGATGATCGTACCGCCCGTTGTGGGGGCCGCTGTCTGGCGTTGGTTGCTGGATATGAACCACGGGATCATTAACCTTGGCCTGCAATCGCTGGGGATGGAACCCGTGGGGTTTTTGTCTGATCCCGATCTGGCGCTGTGGACGATCACCTTCATCACCGGATGGAAGCTGATCGGCTTTGCCACGTTGATCCTGTCGGCGGCCAATGCGGCCATTGACGGTTCCCTGATCGAGGCCGCCCGGCTGGACGGCGCAAGCCGCTGGCAGATCGTGCGCGATATTCGCCTGCCGCTGCTGTCGCCCACAATCCTGTTGCTGGTGCTGATGGTGGTGCTGTTGGGCGCACAGTGGAGCTTCGCCTATATCCACGTCCTGACCGAAGGCGGGCCGCTGGGGTCTACAAGCAACATCTATTATCTGCTGTGGCAATTCGGGTTCGGGTCTTTGTCTGTGGGCTGGTCCTCGGCCTCGGCGGTGATCCTGTTCGTAGGCTTCGGCCTGATGGCAATGGCGCTGTTCGCGCTGAAGGCAAGGTTTACCTTCCATGACGACTGAAACAACAAACACACCCCTGCACCACAGCCGCCGGTTCGGCCCCGGTGGATGGGAAACCGGGCTGGGCCACGCGCTGATGATCCTGGCCTCGCTGATCTGCGTGTTCCCGATCTATTGGATGATCGTTACATCGCTGCGGCCGGAAAATGCGATCTTTTCCACCCGGCTGTGGCCTGACGCGGCATCGCTGGATAATTATGCCTATGCGTTGAAGGCCGTACCGATTACCCAAATGCTGGTGAATACATTCATCGTGTCCATCGCGGTGACGGTGATCCAGATTTTCACCGGCATTCTGGCGGCCTATGGGTTTTCGCGCTGGAAATTCCGTGGCTCCGCGATCCTGTTCGCGGCGGTGGCGCTGACATGGCTGGTGCCGCTTCAGGTGGTGATGATCCCCAACTATCTGCTGGTGGCGCGGATGGGGATGATCGACACGCTGGGCGCGCTGATCCTGCCGCATTTTGCCTCGGCCTTTGCGATTATGCTGCTGGCGCAATCCATGCGCAGCTTCCCGACCGAGGTGATCGAGGCCGCCCATATGGACGGCGCCAACCACGCCCATATCCTGTGGCAAGTGATCGTTCCCAACCTGCGTGGCACGATTGCTTCGCTGGCGATCCTGATCTTTATCACCACCTGGAACGAATATTTCTGGCCGCTGTTGCTGACGCGCTCGCCTGAAAATTCGGTGATCCAGATCGGGTTGCAGATGTTTATCACCTCGGAAGGTACGCAATGGGGGCCGTTGATGGCTGCCTCGACGATGGCCAGCCTGCCGATCCTTTTGGTTTATCTGGTGCTACAGCGTCAGGTGATCGCCTCTTTCATGAAATCAGGACTACGCTGATGCGCTTTACCCGACATATCCCGCTGAATGGCAGCTATAACATCCGTGATCTGGGGGGCTATCCCACCGCGACCGGGCCAACCGCGTGGCGGCGTATTTTGCGCGCCGACAGTCTGCACCGGCTGGACGATCAGGCCATGCAAGCCCTGCACGAAATGGGCTGCGATACGGTGATTGATTTGCGCCGGGCCGAGGAAACCACGGCCCAGCCCAACCCCTTTGCCACGGCGATGCCGCAGGTTCAGTATCACAACATTTCCCTGTTCGAGGGGCTGGACCCGCTGATCACGGTGGATACGGACAGCGCGGATCTACTGCTGGACATTTACCGCCTTGCCCTGACCGAACGCGGGGCGGAATTCGCCACCATCCTGCGGATCATTGCACAGGCGGAAGGCGCGGTTTTGTTTCATTGCACCGCAGGCAAGGACCGCACCGGCATGATTGCGGCGCTGTTGTTGCTGTTGGCCGGGGCCACGCGTGACACGGTGATCGCGGATTATGCCCTGACCGGGGATTACGCCCCCGCCATGTTCGCCGCCTTGCACGCCGAGGTTCAGGCCGCGGGCGAAACCTTCGATCTGTCCTCGCCCCTGTTGCTGTGCAACCCCGCCACGATGGAGGCGCTTTTGCATGACCTGCACGACCAACACGGCGGGGCCGAGGCGTATTTGCTGCGCCACGGGCTGACCGAAACCGAACTGGCCGCGCTGCGGGCGCGACTGTCTGACATCGCAGAACAAAAAGGGGCGGCATGATGGCCCATGTTTCAATCCAAAACCTGAAGAAATCCTATGACGATGTGCAAACCCTGCACGGTTTGGACCTGACCTTTGAAAAGGGGGAATTCGTGGTGATCGTCGGCCCGTCAGGCTGTGGGAAATCCACCCTGCTGCGCATGATTGCCGGACTGGAGGACATCACCAGCGGTCAGATTGCGCTGGATGGTCAGGTGGTCAACACCGTGGATGCTGCGCAGCGGGGCTGTGCGATGGTGTTCCAGAATTACGCGCTGTATCCGCATATGACCGTGGCCGACAATATCGGCTATCCCCTGAAACTGGCCAAGGTGAAACGGGATGAACGGAATCGACGCGTGCGTGAAGCCGCCGAAGTTCTGGGGCTGACCCCGTATCTGGATCGCCGCCCCAAGCAACTGTCGGGCGGTCAGCGTCAGCGCGTTGCAATGGGCCGCGCCATTGTGCGCCAGCCCAAGCTGTTCCTGTTCGATGAACCCCTGTCCAATCTGGACGCCAAGATGCGGGTGCAAATGCGGATCGAACTGCGGCGCCTGCACCGCAGCCTGTCGGCCACATCGGTTCTGGTGACGCATGATCAGGTCGAAGCGATGACAATGGCGGATCGTCTGGTGGTGATGAATGGCGGGCGGATTGAACAGATCGGCACCCCGTCGCAGGTTTATGCCCGGCCTGCCTCGACCTTTGTGGCTGGTTTCCTTGGGTCCCCCGCGATGAACCTGTTTAGCGCCCGCGCCGGGGAGGGTGGCGTGATCTTCGCCGACATCCACCCGGACGTTCCGCTGAATAGCCAGTTGCCGATGACCAAAGGCCAAAGTTTTACGCTTGGCGTGCGCCCCGAGGACATGACCGTTTCAGCGCCGAACCAGCCGGGTCTGTCTGCTGTCGTCGATCTGATCGAAGATCTGGGCGGCTTGCGTATCGCGCATTGCCGCATGGACGAGGTGTTCGCCTCGGCCGTGTTGGCGCGTGACAGTCAGGTGCGCGAAGGTGACAAGGTATCCTTGCGCCCCGACCCATCCCGCCTGCACGCCTTTTCGCTGGAAACCGGCAAGCGGATTGCCACGAACCAGAATGTCGAGGCTGGCGCATTGGCCTTCACAGACACGCGGTCATAGGGCGGCGTTTCTATGCAACGGTTGGGGCCGGTTTTGCGCCCCAACCGTTGCGCAATCCGTGAAACGGCGGCGCAGTATTGTGGGTCCGGTGATCGAATGGGTCTGTCCCTTGGGGCAGGAAAACGGGGGCGGAATCCCGATGGATGTCAGGCCGTTCCCACAGGCGTTGAATCCGGGCGTTGGTCATCCGGGCGGGTGGCCAGATAGGACATTAGCCGTTCGCGCAGGGAAACCGCCGCCGGATCGTCAAACAGGTTTTGGCGTTCTTGCGGGTCGGCGACCAGATCATAGAGTTCCCCCGCGCCCGAATTCAGGTCCACTGTCATCTTGTGCGTGCGGGTGCGGACGGTGCGCAGTTCCAGCGCCACCCCGACGCGACCCGGCAAAAGCCCCCATTCGTTTAGTGCGAAATCACGGGTTGCGGTGGCATTTTCCAACAACGGGCGCAGGCTGCTGCCGTG
>Ga0070754_10003135_pt1 | contig 11813 bp, 10 predicted proteins | sample VirMetDEL_Sep_01_FD_75181 | JGI IMG/M metagenome (GOLD analysis project Ga0070754, IMG submission 75181) | Aqueous microbial communities from the Delaware River and Bay under freshwater to marine salinity gradient to study organic matter... | ecosystem: Environmental > Aquatic > Marine >... | reverse complement strand
GCGCATCTCCTTCAGCGTCGAGAGCGTCCCGGAGAACTTCGCGACGGAGCGGAGGGAGACGGTCGAGAGGTCGAGCGCGGAGAACGCCTCGACCGCGGCGTCGTAGACCTTCGCGGCTTCTGCCTTCGCGGGGTTCGAGACCTTCATGATCTGACCCATCACCGGGGCGCGCTCCTCGGGAGCGTTCCAGAGCGAGTCGGCGAGGATCTCCAAGTCCTCCGGGACAACCTCGGTCCGTCCCTGCAGCGCGGCGTAGGCGCGGAGGAGCTTCATCGACTTCCGGGCGCGGCGGTCGGTGACCTCGATCCCGCACTCGGACGCGAGGGCGTCGACGAGGTCGAGGAAGGCATCCTCTGCAGCCTCGGAGAGTTCGACGAGGTCGACCGCGCGGCGAGCCGCGGAGAGGGTCTCGTCGTCGAGGCGGACAGCGACGCTCGGGGCGCCCTTCATCCGGAGGAGGCGGCGACGGCTCTCGCGGCACTTCAGCGGCTCGACCCACCGGCGCAGAACGAACCGGTCATAGAGGGCGTCGAGCGAGTCGCCCTCCTCGTTGTTCGGCAGCTCGTTCGACGCTCCGACGCATACCTTCAGCGGGCACGCCTCGCGGCGCGTTCCGTTATCGAAGCCGCGCTCGTTCAGGATCGTCAGCAGGGCGTTCAGGATCGCCGAGTTCGCCTTGAAGCACTCGTCGACAAAGGCGACGTCGGCGGTCGGGAGGTAGCCGTCGGTCGAGAACTCGGAGCGGTCCTCGCGGAGCGCCTTGATCGAGGTCGGTCCGAAGACCTCCTTGGGCAGCGAGAACTTCGTCAGGAGCCTCTGGAAGTAGCGCCCGCCGAGAGCCTTCGCGAAGGTCTGGACCAGCGCGGACTTCGCGGTCCCGGGAGGTCCGAGGAGGAGGAGGTGCTCCTCCGCGAGCAGAGCGACGAGGAGCGCGCGGATCTCGCCGGACCGGTCGATGAAGGCGGAGTCGAGAGCGGCTCCGAGGGCGCGGACCTTCGCGAGCGCGGCGTCCTGCGCGGTGGTGAACTCGGTAGCGGTCGTGGCGGTGAGTGCGGACATCTGATGCCTCCTTGCTGTGTGGCACCTTGAAGTTACCCGCACTGGGTAACCGCGTCCAGATGTTCTCCAAGATTATTTGCGGCGAACCACGAGAACACCCTCGGCGAGCGGATCCGCGAGCCGCACATAGAAGCGCCCCGAGGATCTCTCCTCGGGGCGCGTAGGGGCACGAGGGGCGCGCGGGCTCGGTCGCTCGCGGCGTCGGTCAGCCCCCGCCAACCATCCTCCTCGCGGGGAGGGGCGCCTGCCACGCCTCCCTCCGGTTCTAGCCTATCGGCTAGGCAGCCTTGTCGGCGATAACCTTCAGCGCCTTCCGACGGGCTGCGGCGATGTCGGAGCGGAGGTCGTCGAGGCGGACATTGAGCGCAGCCTCGTAGGTCTCCGCAAGCTCGATCAGCCCGGCGATCTCCCCGAGGACGTTCGCCTGCGAGTCCGAGCGGACAGCGCGGTCGCTCGCATCCCAGGACGAGAGTTGCTCCTGCACCTCGGAGATCGTCCCGAGGATCGCCTCGCGAGCGGCGCCGGTCACGTCGGCGACGGTCTCCTCGTCGTTCCCGACGGTCGCGATCGAGAGGGTCGAGTCGCCGATCTGGCGGATCACCCGGCGGAGCTTCCGGATCTCGTCGACGTGCTGGCGCGGCACGAAGTAGACGCCCGACCCCTTATTGAGGTTCGTCGCCTTCGCCGCGGACATCGCGAAGGTCAGGACGTTCGGGCGGATCCAGCGGTGGTCGAGGAACTTCATCCGGGAGGCGGCGACGTCCTTCCAGGCGAGCATCGCGCCGTCGTGCTCGGGAGCGTCGGTCGCGATCGTCCAGGCGGACGTCGTCTCGTCGTACTCGGCGATGCCGACCTGCACCCACTCGACCGTCTTCCGGTCGACGCGCTCGCGGGTCAGGAGACCGACGGTCGTCGTCCCGTTCTCGGAGCGGGTCACCTCGCACCGGTAGCGGCGGGAGTTACCGCGACCCTGGCTCCACTCGGAGCAGGCTCGGGAGATCCCGGTCGAGGGCTCGATGTCGGGCACCGCGGTCTTCGGAGCGAAGCCCTCGCGAGCGAGGAGGGCGCGGAGGTCGTCCGGGGTAATCCGCGAGTCGCGGAGGTTGTACCAGACGAACACGCCGGTGGCGGAGAGGTTCTCGATGTCGTTGCTGCGGGTCATGCTAGCCTCCAAGTTGTGTGGCTCGGTCAAGTTACCCAGGCGGGGTAACGACGTCCAGAGATTCATTGTTGTTTCCCGGGGTAGAACTTTGCCCACCACGCGATAGTCCTCGCGAGACCTTCGTCATCGGAGACTGACGGCTCGTAGCCGAGAACCTCCCGAGCCCGGGTCAGGTCGGGCTGACGGCGGCGAGGGTCCTGTGTGCAGGGCTGCGAGACGAACTGGACCGGAGGGGCAACAGCGCCGGTCTCTCGCTCGTAGGCTCTGCGGAGTCCGTCTGCGACGGCTAGGACCGAGACCTCGCCCTCGCCCCCGAGGTTCACCGGGTTCGGCGCTCCGTCATCGGTGAACAGTCGCTCGGTCGCGTCGGATGCCGCGAGTAGCAGAAGCCCGTCGACGAGGTCCGAGACGAAGCAGAGCGTCCGGGTCTGCGAGCCGTCGCCGTGAACCGGAACCGGATAGCCGTCGAAGCACGCCTTGGCGAAGGCAGGGATCATCCTCCCATCGTCGATACGCATCCCCGGACCGTAGGTGTTGAACACTCGGGCGATGCGGACGTCGAGACCGCGCCAGCGAGCCTCTGCTGCGAGGTAGGCTTCTGCGTAGCGCCTCGCCTCGTCATACATCGAGCGCGGGCCAGTCGTCGAGACGTTGCCGCGGTAGGTCTCCGGCTGCGGAGAGACTGCCGGGTCGCCGTAGACCTCGGAGGTCGAGGTGAAGACGAGCCTCGCGCCGGTCCGGTAGGCGTAGTCTGCAACCGCGTGAGTCCCGAGCGAGCCAGTCCGGAGAGACTCGATCGGGGCGCCCTTGTAGTCCGGCGGGCTCGCCATCGCGCCGAGATGGAAGATGCGATGAGGTAGCCATCCCCGAAGCGCGTTGGTCGACAGCGCTCCTCGCGTCGAGTCGGCGATGTAGCGGACCCGACCGGGCCTGCTGACCCCGAGGAGCCGGAGGGTCGAGGCATCGCCAGTCCATCCGGGGTCGATGACGATGACCTCGTGTCCGTTGTTCACAAGTCGACAAACGAGGTTCGAGCCGAGGAAGCCGGCACCGCCGGTCACGAGGATACGCATCGGGGTCTCCCTGTTGGTAGCGTTCTCCCGGGTTCTAGCTTCCGGAGTCTCTACTCGGGAGCTGTCCACCAGAGTCGCGCGCAGACCGCTCGTCCCTGCTTCACTCTCCATCCGGGTCGCCGGACGAAGCGCCCGGGATGCCACGCGCTCGGGTCGACCTCTCCGGCCCGGCCAACTGCATCGAGGAGGCTCTCGCCGATCCGGCGGAGCAGGCGACGGACTCGCAGGTCGAGGTAGAGACGCTCGACGTCCGGGCACCATCCGGGCAGGCGGGCGAGGATCTGCATCCCGGTCTCCGAGGTCGCGACGATCGAGACCGGGGAGAGCATCTCGCCGTCGAACACTCCGAGGACCCGTTCGACCGCGCTCTCGTCGAGGTCCGTCGGGGCGGCGTCGAGTGCGTCGAGGTCGAAGGCAACGAGGTCGGTGCCGACCCTACGCCACACCCGGCGAGTCGGGAACCACGAGCCATCGCGGCGCTCTCGCCAAGTCGTCCGGTCATAGTCGAGGATTGAGCGGTCGAGGGAGACGAGCCGCTCCGGGCGATAACTCCCGAGGAGGGCGCACGTCCGAGCCTTGTCCTCCTCGGACGCCCCGCACCATCGGCGAGCGCTACCTCGGAGGACCTCGACGATCGAGCGCGCCTCTCGCCCGGTTCGCGCCTCGTATCGGCGGAGGTCTCCGGGGTGCAGCGTCGCCGAGAGGAGGGAGCCCCATCCGAGGCGCTCGACCCAGGGTAGGTCCGCCGGCTCGCCCTCCGGGTATCTATTGGTGTCACGCCTAGCAATCGGGCGAGGAAGCTCGCGAACGGAGAACGGCGCCCGGACTTGTGACCACGCTCCCGAGTCGTCCCTCCGGTAGACCGCCCGAGAGACCTGACAGGTCGCGAGCCCGGTCCGCAGGTCGTAGGCGAGGGAGGGCGCCTCGTCTCCTCTCCGATGGTGCCCGCAGGGGCATCTGGTCTTGCCTCGCTTGCGAGGCGTCTCGATCTCGACGACCTCACCGGTCCAGTCCTCCCGGTGGACGAGAGGGCGAGGGGCTCCGAGTCGATCGACGAGACGGATGCAGGCTGCAACCGCCTCGGGGACAACGGTGAGGTAGCCCTTCGCGGTCCGCTTACAGAGCAGCGCGGAGGAGACTGCGGAGAGAGCCCTTCTCGCTGTCGAGCGTGAGCATCCGACACCCTCGACGACGTAGCGGATCGACACCTGTGGCCAGCCTCGCTCGGTCCTCGTCTTCGCGAGTCGCCCGATCGAGTTCGCGACGTGTAGGAGCGCGCCCTCGACGACTGGACCCGCCTCGCGCACGGCCCGAGCCATCGACCCGACGAGCGACTCGACGACGTCCTCGCAGACCGCAGATGGCGGCTCGACGGGACGAAGCCACCAGTTGGTCGCATCGGGGCTTGCGACCTGCGCGTGAAGGTGGTAGTTCAGGGCGTGTGTCTCGGTGAAGGGTGTAGGGGTCTGGAGAGGCACACAGCGAGGAGCCGGAGTGTAGACCGGCGCCTCTGGTGCCGGGTGGTTCTACCGCGAAGGCTCTCCGGAGTCGAGCGGTGCCACCCGGCTCCTCTCGTTCGGGGCTACCTCCTCACCCGCTACAACGCGACCGAGGAGGTGTTCAATGTCGGTGTCGTGGGAGTCGCTTCGAGACTCGGAGACAGGGGCGATCGTTTCGGGCGAGTACGTTGGGCTGGTGAAGGGAGAGCCCGAGATCCGGGTGTTTGCCAACCGCTACGCCTGGAAGGCGGAGGTCCGCGGGGTTGTCGCCCGAATGGTGGCGACCTCGGACGTCTCCATCGCTCGATACTCTCGGAGGAACGGTAGCCCGATCGACCGGGTGAGCTACGCGCAGCTGCAGGCGGAGACGTGGGTTGCGAAGCTACTCGCGGAGCGCGATGGGGGCGGCAGTGCGGTACAGTAGCCCCGGAGCCCGCACGTCGAGGGACTCGACCCGATCCCAGGATGACGACGAGGTCGGCTCCGACAACGCGGGTCACGAGGGTCTTCCTCCTGTTGCAGAGTCGTCGGCTGCCCGAGAGGGCAGTCGTCGGCTCACCTCGTTGGGGGCTCGATGAAGGCGACCGTCGAGGTCGGCGAGCGGCTCGTCGTCCGAGGTGCCGGCGAGCGGCTTCGCGAGGCGCTCCGTCTCCGCCTGCGAACTCCCCACCCGGGTATCAAGTCTGCCGAAGCCGCGGGGCAGGTCTATCGGGGCGAGCGGTGGTGGGACCCGGTGCAGAACCTCGGGGATGACTTCGCGCTCCCTCGCGGTCTGCTACGGGTTCTCCGAGACCAAGCTCGCCGGAGTCGTGTCGAGCTTCGGTGGGAGTCTCGCGTCGTCTGTAGCGGCGTCCAGCCGGTCTCGCTCGACGCCTTCGGGATCTCGCCGAGGGACTACCAGCGCGAGGCGGTCCGCCTACTCCACGAGCGGGTGCAGGGTGTGGTCGTCCTGCCGTGCGGCGGAGGGAAGACAACAGTCGGGGTCCTCGCTCTCCTCTCGCTCGGGCAGAGCGCGATCGTCGTCGTCCACACTCGCGACCTTCTGGAGCAGTGGGTCGCGACGCTCCAGCGCGCGACCGGCGGAGAGCTTCCAATCCGGATTATCGGCGGCGGTCGGGGTCACCACCGCGGACCGCTTGCTCCGGGCGAGGTTTGTGTCGGGATGGTGCGCTCGCTCGGGGAGAGCCCGGAAGTGCTCGCGAGCGCCGCGGTGGTCCTCGTCGACGAGGCGCACCACGCTCCGGCCCGACAGTGGGCGGACCTCCTCGACGCCTGCCCGGCTCGGTGGCGGTGGGGGCTGACCGCGACTCCCGAGCGGAGCGACGGGTGGGGGTTCCTCCTCGACGAGACGATCGGTCCGGTCCTCTACGAGCGGACGCCGCACGAGCTAGTAGCCGAGGGCTATCTCCGGGCGCCGCTCGTCGTCCCGGTGCGCATCCCCTGGAAGCCCGAGCCCGACTGCTATCTCGTCGAGGTTCGCTGCTCGGCTTGCGGTCGCGAGTCGCAGGTCGCCGCGGACAAGCTCGACGCTGGCGGGGCGGTCTGCCGAGCCAAGCGCAAGTGCGGGATCGCCCTCGACCGCTCGATGGAGCACCGTCGAGGTCGGATGATCTGGTCTCGGGTTCTCTCGCGGTGGACCGAGGCGGAGGGAGTCGTCGAGGCGGTCGCCGCGCTCGGGGAGGCGGGGTGGCACGCTGGTCGTCGTAACCTCACGCTGGTTCCGAGGAAGCGCGCCGCGAAGGACTACTCGGACCGGCTCGCTCGGGTTGGGATGCAGGCGGGCTATGTCGCCTCCGGTGTCGCGGCTCGGGCGGAGGAGATCGAGGGACTGCGCTCGGGTCGCCTCGACGCGCTCGTCGGGACGCAGCTCGCGGACGAGGGGCTCGACGTTGCAGAGGCGGACCTGCTTGTGGTGGTCTCGGCGGGGAGGTCGAAGGGGCTCACCGAGCAGAGGGCAGGGCGAGTCTGCCGCCCTGCGGGAGCGGAGCGCCCGATCGTCTTCGACCTCGTCGGTGACGGGCTCGTCTACCAATGGGCAGACCGCCGGGAAGCCTACGAGCGCGCCTTCGGGCAGGGGTCTCTCTACTCGGGGACGCCAATCTCGCTCGACGAAGCCTTGGCGATCTTGAACGCGGACAAAATCTGACCGCCCCTCCCGCTACAACCGAGGGCACGCCACACGTTCCGGAGGTTCTATGCGAGCGATCGTCAACCGCTACGAGGGTGAAGTCCTCGGGCTCCCCGAGTCCGGCAGGTTCGTCCCGATCACAAACTCTGCGATGTCGAGGATGACCTGTCTCCGTCGCTGGTGGCTCTCGCAGGTCGAGGGGCTCGCCCGACCGGTCGAAGGCAACGCCCTCGACCGAGGCTCCTCCTGGGACACCATCATCGAGGACGTCTACCGGTGGTGGGAGGAGACCGACAAGCCCTATCCCGAGGACGGGCTCGACGTCTGCGTCTGGTGCGGGGGGCAGGGGCTCGCGGTCATGGTGGAGCCGTGCCCGGCTTGCGACGGAACCGGCGACGGCGTCCTCTCTCGCGCGCTCCGTCCCTGGTACGCTGCGCTGGAGGGCGACCCGCCTCCCTTCGGGCCGGACGACGTCGATCGCGAGGAGCTTCGACTCCGTCGAGCATTCCGTGGCTACGTCGAGACCTACGAGGCGAGACCGCTCCAGCACTTCCGAGTTGTCGGGGTGCAGAGCCGGATTGCTCGGGTTGTCCTCAACCCGGATACCGGGCGCCCCTACTGCCCCGAGACGTTTCTCGTCCGGACGGAGGTCGGATGGATCCGGGCTGGGACCGCGGCAGCAATCATCGCCGAGCAGGCGGGCGCCGAGATCCGCAAGGTGAAGTGGCCCGTCTACCAACTCTGCGCGCTCGACGCGATCGCGGCGGATCGCTCCTCGGGAGCCGGATGGGTCATCGATGCGAAGTTCAGCGGGAACTTCGGGAGCTATCTCGGGAAGCTGGAGATCGACCCGCAGCTCCCAGGCTACTGCTGGGCGCTCTCGGCGCCCGAGCACCTCGACTACTTCGGGCTGACGTCGGTCTCGGGGATGATGTACGACCTCGTGAACTCTCGGCTCCACTCCGACCCCTACGAGCTGAAGTGGAAGCCTCCTCTGGTCCGCGAGATGAAGGCGCTCGCGGAGGAGCGCGGGATCTCGATCCCGAAGGGAACGAAGGCGGACGGGCTCCAAGCGCTCCTCGGCATCGTCGAAGGTCACGGAGGGTTCTCGACGTCCGAGAGCAAGCTCGCCGGGGTTCCGTCGTGGCTACTCCGCGATGCCGTCGAGCGCGCACACAGCCGCTACCCGAGCGATGTCAACCCGGCGAGCTACGAGGAGGCGATCGAGTGGTGCGCTGGCGAGAACGACGGGAGACTGTACTCGCGCCCGTGGAGGAGCTTCGCGGACGAGGACCTCGACCGATACGCACACGAGGTCTACGGCAAGGCTCGCGTCGTCGCCGCTCACCACCGAGCAGCAACCCGGGTCCGAGGTCCTCGGGATCTCGACAAGTTCTATCCCCGGACGCCGGTCTGCACGATGCCCGGCGGCTCCTGCCCGTATTCCGGCCCATGCGCCGTCGACTCGGAGGAGACCCGGAACCACTTCGACCAGCGAGACCTCGTGATCTGGACGGACGAGGACCACACTGCTGGAGACAACACCCCTACCGTCCAGAGTGAGCTAGGATTCTAATGACTAACAACGGCAACAATGGGAAGATGGACGGGATCTCTCTCGTCTTGACGAAGGCGGGCGAGGTCTCTCGGTCTCGGATCCGCCTGAAGGCGCTCGTCTACGGGATGAGCGGGGTCGGCAAGACCCACTTCGCGAGCGGCGCCTCGAAGGTCGCGGTCTGTCTCGTCGAGGCGCAGGGCTTCGCGACGATCCGCGACAACCACCCGCACGCGATCGTCCCGGGTCGGGAGAACGACGAGGGAGCACCTGTGCTGACCTCGATGGCGGAGGTCCGCGAGTTCTGCCTCCTCGCCAAGCGGGGTATCCTCGCGGACGCGGGCATCGAGACGCTCGTCTTCGACTCGCTCACCGAGATCCAGCTCCTGCTGATGGACGAGATCCTCCGGTCGAAGACGAAGAACCGCGGCGTGTTCAGCAAGCGGGACTATGGGACGCTCGCTATGAAGATGCGCGCATTCCTTCGCTTGATCCGCGATCTTCCCTACAACGTCATCTGCCTCGCGCTCGCAGACTGGTTCTACGACGAGGAGAGCGGTCGCCGGATGCTCTCGCCGCTGCTGAAGGGCTCGGTCTCGAAGGAGATCGCGGGCTACTACAACGTGGTTGGGTACGCCTACAAGCGGCAGGATGACAACGCGGAGGAGGGAGGTGTCGACCACTTCATCCTCGTCGACGGTGACGACCGCTATCTGACGAAGCCCTTCGGCGGGCTAACTGGAGTTGTCAAGCCGGACTTCGACCTCTGGCTTGAAGTCGCGGCGGACGAGGACGGTGAGCCTCGGGCTACTATCCCGGACGCTCCGCTTCCCTCGACGGCGATCGGAGGAGGCGAGCGGACTCGTCCGAAGTTCGGTGCCGGCGATGACAGCGACGATGAAGACGACGAGTAACGAGACGAACGCCCTCCCCGCTACAACGGGGAGAACCCACACAGGAGGTCCTTAATGGGAACCATCGACCCACGGAAGCGTCGCGAGGCTCGTCGAGCCGCGGGGCAGAGCGATAACCCCGAGCTTGGCTCCGGCGGTCCGGTCCGGCTCTCCCGGGAGTGTAAGATCCCGGGAGCTGTCGTCGGCTGGGAGCACTACAAGTCCTCTCGCAAGGGCACCCCCGGGCTCCTCGTCCGCTTCGGCGCCCTCGACGAGCCGGACGCCGGGAAGATTGCCGAGCGTACCTTCTGGCTGACGGATGCAGCCGTCGACCAGTTCGCCGACTTCCTCCTCTCCCTCGGGCACGAGGAGCCGGTCGACCCGTACAACGACGCGCATCTGGAGGCTGCGTTCAGCCGCGGCGCCGTGATGATGGACGTCCGCGGCGAGGGCTGGACGACTCGCGAGGGCGAGGAGCGGACGAGCTACCGCCCGGCTTGGTTCGGAGTCTACAAGGGCAAGGGTCAGAAGGCGTGGAACGAGATTCTGGACGAGGCGATCCAGGGCTGGGACCGCTACGTCGAGTGGCGTCGCAACAACCCTCGCCCCGAGCCCGGCTCCGGTAGCGCCTCGGGTGGCGGCGGGCGTGCTCGCTTCGGTAGCGATAGCGCCGGGCAGGACGACGAGATCCCGTTCTGATGGCGGGCGGGGCTACGCTCCCGCTGCTCGGGTTCGACCCCGGTCTCTCCGGAGCGGCGACGCTCCTCGGGGGATCCGGGGTCGACGCGGTATGGGCGTGGAGGACAAGGCAGCGAGGAGGTGAGCGGTGCTTCCAGCTCGCGGTCGCCTCGCGGACGGTCGACTTCGTCGCGGTCTCGACATTCCACCCGACGCTGTCGGAAGTCGGCACCCGGGTTGCGCGTCAGGTGGTACGGTCGACCGGGTTCTCCCGGTTCCCGGTCTGGTGCGAGGCGGTCCATATCGGGAGGAACGCGAAGACCTCGATCCAGACATCGTGGTACAGCGGCGCCCTTGTCGGACCCGCGCAGAAGTTCGCGCTCGGGAGGGAGGTCTCGCATGTGCAGGCTTCGGTCTGGCGCAACCGGCTCCTCGGTCTTCCGATCCGGGCGAAGCGCGAGGTCGCCAAGGATGCCTCGCTCCGCTTCATCCCGCCTCGACTGCCAGGGATGGCGGACGCTCTCTCGTCCCTCGCCGGAGCGCTAGAACTCTCCGAGGACGACCTCGACCACGTCACGGACTCGGGCGGGGTCGCAGAGTTTGGCAGGAGGTTCCCTAATGGGTGACGCGCTACCGGGACGGACTCCGGCGGAGCAGGTCTATCGGTTCTGGCTCGGCTACCAGAGGCGCCCGAGGCTATGCAAGCTCACCGATGCGAGGCGGAAGCTGATCCGGAGAGCGCTCGCGGACTACGAGGTCGAGGACCTCGTCGCTCTCGTTCGCTACGCCTACGAGGCGAGCGAGCCCGGCCCGAAGTTCTGGCGCGGTGACAACCGGACCGGCAGAACCTATCTCGACCTCACCAACCTGCTCTCGGACGCGAAGCGCCTCCCGGGTCGCGTCGAGGCGGCGGTCGCGTGGGTCGAGGAGGGGCAGGGCGAGGAGGAGGTCGAGGACCCGACCGCGACCCTCGCCGCTCTCGCTCGCCGTGCTCCGGGCTCGGCTACAACGAGAGCGACGAAGGGCTCCGGGCTAGCCGCAGCGAAGCGGCTCCGACGTCGCCCTCGCTGGGAGTAGGCGTGGCAGGATGGATCGAGGAGGCGAAGGCGAGGGTCGATGTCCCGCAGGTAGCCGGCTGGCTCGGGATGGGGCGCAAGCTCCGGTCGTTCGGTCCCTGTCCGGCTTGCTCGGCTGACCGTCGCTCTCGTTCGGACGGTCGGCTTCCGGTCGGAGTCGGGAGTAAGAATGAAGGGTGGGAGTGCCACGCCTGCGGAGCGAAGGGCGACGCTGTCGCGCTCGCCTGCTTCGGTGTCCTCGGGTCCTCGCCATCGAACGTCGACTCGGACGGCTGGACCCGGCTCCGTGAGTGGTTCTCGACGCAGGGCGTCGATACGAGTGCTGCGGCGAGTCCCGGATCCCGAGGACGTCGATCGAGGGCTCCGACCCGGTCCGTCGGCTCGATGGTTTCCGGCATCCTCGGTACAGGCAGCGAGAGCCCCTCTCGCCAGCCCTCCGCCCGAGGAGGGGTGCGAGCACGCCCGAAGGCTCCGGAGCCCGAGGAGCAGGCTTCTACGCAGCGGGGAGCCCTCTACGGCTGGGAGGAGGACCTCGTCGATCGCTCGGAGGAGGCGCTCTGGTCCGACCGACCCGAGGCAGAGGCGGCTCGCCGCTACCTCCTCGACGTCCGCAAGCTCTCCGAGGAGGCGGTCCGGACGTTCCGGCTCGGTCTGTATGTCAGGACGAACGGCAGCTCGGTCGTTGTAAAG
>Ga0070754_10003134_pt1 | contig 11815 bp, 12 predicted proteins | sample VirMetDEL_Sep_01_FD_75181 | JGI IMG/M metagenome (GOLD analysis project Ga0070754, IMG submission 75181) | Aqueous microbial communities from the Delaware River and Bay under freshwater to marine salinity gradient to study organic matter... | ecosystem: Environmental > Aquatic > Marine >... | reverse complement strand
TGGTTAGCTAGATGGACTGATAGTATTACTAATGATACTAAATATGTTATGTTTAGTGCTGAAGGTCGTTTTAAAGGGGAAGCTGATTTGGTCAAATATGAAAAGGCTCGTAAATTACAGATGCATATTACTACTGTGAGAGAAAAGTATATGGTTGATGCTTCCTCTTTCAATATGATTAAAAAACAATTAGGAACTGTACTTTATCTTATTGATCATTTTGGTGTACGTGTAGGTAATGAAAAGAAAGAAGAGGAAGCTGATACAGTTGGTGCATCAACATTACGAGTAGATCATGTCAAATTAAAAGCACCAAATCATGTTATATTTGATTTTTTGGGTAAAGACAGTATTCGTTTCTATAAGGATCTTAAAGTACCAAAGCTTATATATGATAATTTCAAAGAGTTAGTAAAAGGGAAAAAAGGATCAGATCAAGTTTTTGATGCTATATCTAGCCGTAGTATAAACGTATACTTAAAAGAATTTGATAAATCCTTTTCAGCTAAAGTATTTCGTACACGGTTAGCTAGTGATATCATGTATGAGGCTGTTAAGACTGTACATATACCTGAAGGTGCTACAAAATCTCGGACTAAGACTCTTTTTAACAAAGCTAATGCTAAAGTCGCCGATGTACTTAATCATACTCGTAACGTATCGAAAAAAGCACAAGAATCAGTTAAAAAAGATAAAGAAGACTTGAAACAGGTTGAAAAGGATATCAAAAAAGCTAAGAAAGAAGGGAAAAGTACAACAAGATTGGAAAAGAGGAAAGATACATTAAATAATAAAATCGAAAGAAAAACCGATGTAATGGCCGTAGCCATTAATACCTCTCTTACTAATTATATAGACCCTCGTTTAGTAGTTTCGTGGGCTAAAAAAGAACAAGCAGACTTAACAGCCATTTATACATCTACATTAATACGTAAGTTTAAATGGGCCATAGAAACTACCGATAAAAGTTGGAATTGGATGACATCTCCTCTAATTGGTAATCCTGAACTAGAACCAGTAGAAGGTGAAGGTTCCGCTGTAATTATAAGTGAAGAAGATAAACCAAAGAAAAAGAGTCGTAAACGTAGAGATACTAAGTCTACTAAACCCAAACCTACTAAACCCAAACCTACTAAACCCAAACCTACTAAACCCAAACCTACTAAACCCAAAGAGCAAAATATAGGTCCTGGTACAGTAGAAGACTACAAACTTTTACTTCAGATTTGTGAAGAGCCAGATAAATACAAAAAACAGTTTTATAAAATTCCAAAAAATGTACTAAAGTGGATTTATCCTTTTTCTCAATATGCTATCCAAAAAGGTGTTGATGTAAAAGCTAATGATTACATTGTTAGGTTTTATGAAAGAGCCTACCAAAGTCAGAAAGAACCCTCTCCAATTCAACCACAACCTGAACCTACTACTGAGAAAAGTAAAACTAAGGAAAGTAAAACTTATAAATTGCCTACGAAACCATTAAAAGTTCCAGAAGAATACAAAATGTTCACATATATGACAATAAAAGAACTTAACGAATACATTACAGAGAAAAATTTAGAATGTACAGGAAAAACAAAAAATGAGCTTATAAAATGTATTATTGATAATAAACAAAAACAAAAAAGTCCCACAATGAAAGACTTATTTGGATCTGACACCGACACTGATACGGACAGCAGTCAGGATGAGGAAGATAATATACCCCTTTGGGAAATGATGAGAAATAGAAAGAAGCAGGGTGGGGCTGACTCTCCTACTGGGTACGTACCAAATTGTAAAAAATATTATGAGCTTTGCCCTGAAAACCCAAATCTTTGTGTACATCAAGGTTTATCCGAAGATATAAAAAGAGAGGCTTGTGAAGCTACAATAGGAAAACCTCTCAGACCAAATCAAATTCTCACAATGCCACTTAATCTAAGAGAAAAGAGAGGGAGATTTACTTTCTCAGAATATAAACCAGAATTTCCTGTTGCTCACGCAAGTAATAATAACTTAGGTCCTATTATTCCTGATTCTACAGTTGTTGATAGTAAATTAATAGAATATTTAGTAGAAAAAGAACAAGAAAAATTGAAAAATAAAAGATAGTACAATATAGCTAAAAGTCATGAGTTACCTAGTCATCATCGATGCCCACGGATGCTCGCTTTCCGATATCTTTATCTTTACCGATCAATGTCACCGTTAGATACGCGGGTAATAAAAACTTCATGTATTATTTAACTTATTTATAGGTTACCTATTCTTTTGATTAAAATGGTATTCAAAATCATACATCATTTTATTGGTGAAGATGGAGTTTTACGTGAAATTAAATGGTTAAACAAGGATAAAGATACTCCTAAAGAGCAATTATACGAATGGCAGTGGTTTCCATTTGGTTATGATTTGATAAAATTAACGTTCAAGTCTATGACACCTACATCTAGAAAATTTGAAGAAGGTTCTGTTACATTCGATCATATAAGTTGTAATTTTAGATATTATAACAATACGTTCAAAATGAAACGTACTAAATAATTTTATTATACTAAAAGTATGATAAATCAATAACCATAAGTCACCCGAACGTATTTTCACCCATTATAAAACAATAAAGTAATAGATCATCATCTTTATATTTACTATATATATCAGATATCAACGATGATGTTACTGGTAAATTTTTGCCCACAAAAAGAAAAATAGCTTTTTCCGGACTAAGTTTAAGACGTTTACGAATCACAAATATAAATTGAGCAACTGTTAAATCACCAGGAACTAAAAACTTTTTCTTATCTAGCTCTGGGATATTATTTGCATCTTGGTGTTTATCAACAATTATCGGAACTCTTTCAGGGTGTTTTCTCAAAATACGTTGTGCTTCATTATAACGTTGCTTAAAACTATATTTTTTCTTAAAATTATTCATTTATTTATTAAACAAGATTACTTTGAGTCTTTATTCATTTTAAGAATAAAGACAAAAATTACTGAGAAAGAAGACGTTTTACAGTCTGCTCCACCTGATTGATATCAGCACCAGTCACTGTGGCATCCGTAATAAACTGCCCATTCACATAAAAATGAAAACATGGAACACCACGAATATTTTCAGGCCAGTCACCACATTTATCTTCAACATTTTCCTTAGCAAATGCACATACTCCTGCCTTACTATATTTACCAGCTAAAACAGAAAATTGAGGTGCACACTGTTTACATGGTCCACACCAATCAGTGTAATTATCAATAACAACCACTAAATTACTTTGAATTAAAGTTTTACGATTCTCAGAACTCTTAATACGTGGAACCTCTATCATAGTAGAAGGATCAGGGGCATTTTCATCTTTTCCCATAGTACTAAATGTTTTGTATTGTGCCATTATTTTTAATTTAGAAACACTAGCTTTAAGACAATTTAAATATTAAAATTGAACTTTAGATATAATTCTAAAGTCTAAAAACAAGAATGACTCGCAAACTTACTGAAACAGAAATCGAAGATATTTTAGACTTCATCAAACCTCAACAAGGTATCCCCCTAGAAACAGCATTATCCGTAGTCACAATCACCAAACAACGTTTTCGAAAACAATTAGAACATCAAATGATTTACCCAGAAATTATACCACAACTCAAAGAAGAAATAATGAAACAATACCGTAAAAGTATTATACAACCAGGAGAAAGCGTAGGGGTGGTGTGCGCACAAAGTATTGGTGAAATGCAAACACAAACGACTCTTAATAGCATAGATTGGAATGACAAGATATTATATACAAAAGAAAACAAGGCTATAGTAGAACCAATCGGTAAAATGATTGACAATTTGTTAGATAGTAATACTAAGGATATAACCCATATCGAGGAAAACAGAACTGAATATTTAACTTTACCAAATGGATTTATGATACCTTCAACTGATAAAGACGGTAAAATGAATTGGTACAAGATTGAAGCTATTACCCGACATCTTCCAGTTGGTAAATTGGTAAAAGTAATAACCAATAGTGGAAGAACTGTTACAGCCACACAATCTAAATCATTTCTAGTTTGGAACGGAAGTGAATTTGAAGATACACTTGGTTCTGATATCAAAGTTGGGGATATTCTACCAACAACATCTTCTTTAAAAGCTCCAGAAACAACAAAATACTTTGATATGGAAACCATTTTTCCCAAATCTGAATATGTATATACAACAGAAGTATTAAAAGCTATCAATTATCAAAAAACTTTTGGAGGATTACAATCAAGAACTAATGGAAAATTCAAAGAACTAAATGGAAAAGAATATACAGTTCCATTCAGTAGATACGATATAATGTTAGGCAAAAGAAAAGAATTCTTTGAAAATTGTAAAGAAGGATTTATATATTTACATCCAAGTAGCAATTTTGTATCAAACATTCCAGACCAAATTCCTCTAGATAATGATTTCGGCTTCTTTATTGGACTTTATCTAGCTGAAGGTTGGTGTACGAAAACTTTCGTAGGTATAAGCAATAATGATGAAAAAGTTAGGAAACGCATTACTGATTTTTGTGATAGATACGGTGTTACTTATCATCTTGTTACATCTGAGGGTAAAAATGTTCGTCAAGGTATTAGCAATGATTTGAAAATTCATTCTGTTCTTTTAGCAAGGTTGTTCAAGAAGATTTGTGATACTGGTTCCGCTAATAAGAGAATTCCAGATTTTGCTTATACAGCATCGAAAGAATTTATTAGAGGAATAATTGATGGATACTATTCTGGTGACGGATGTGTCAAAACTGATGGTACTATTATAGTATCATCAGTATCAGAAGACTTAATTTTAGGAACATCATTTTTGTTATCATATTTCAATATCTTCGGTCGTTTATCATCTCGTCAATCAAAGAAAAACAATATAGGTAGTCAAAATATCAAAAGAGAATATATTTTAGATGTTAGAAATGCCTACGCCCAAAACTTTGCTAATAGTTTTACGCTTACGGAAGATAAAAAGCAAAATCGACTTCAAAATATTACATTGAAGAAACAATACCGATATCTAAATGGGCGATGTCAAGAAAAGTTTCCTTTTGATCGTGATGTGTATTTTGACGAAGTGAAATCTGTAGAATATGTAGAAGGAAGCACGGAGTTTGTTTATGACCTAACCGTGGCAACTACGAGGAACTTTCAAGTGTGGAATGGGCTAAACTGCGTTGACACTTTTCATGCGGCGGGAGCTTCTAATAAAACAATGACATCTGGAGTACCAAGATTTCGTGAACTGATCGACGCAACAAAGAAACCAAAAAATGTTAATAACACGATTTACTTTAAAGATGGAAATTCGAGCATACAAGAAATACGTCAAACAGTAGGTCATTCAATTGTAGGGCTTACTCTTAAAGATATTTCAAAGGATATTACCGTAAATTTGGACAAGGAAGATGAAGCTTGGTATGATGCTCATAAAATATTGTTTAGTGACGAGTTTGCAAACCATAAACACTGCGTGACTTTTAAGTTAGATATGAAAAAGTTATTTGAATACAGATTAACATTACAACAAATAGTCGAATACATAGAAAATGAATATGATGACTTGTATTGTGTATTTTCACCTCCGAATGAAGGTCAAATTGATGTTTTTACCGATACATCTGCGATTGTCTTACCAGAAGATCGTCTCCTATTTGTAGATCAAGATAATGCGGAAATGATTTATATGGAAGAATGTGTACAAGCTCATCTAGAAAAAATGTACATCTGTGGTATCCCTGGTATTACCGAAGTGTTTTACGCAACGAATGAAGGAGAATGGTTTGTAGAAACTAATGGATTTGACTCTAATACTATTTCTAAACAATATTCATCATTCAAAAAACTTTTAGCACACCCAAACGTAGACTACACACGTACCATATCCAACAACGTATGGGAAATCTACGAAGTTCTAGATATCGAAGCCGCAAGACAATTCCTAATCGAAGAATTCACAAATATCATGGGAAGCGGTGTCAACGTCTGCCACACATCCCTCTTAGTAGATCGAATGACACACGCAGGAACAATCTCATCCATTACCCGATATACTCTAAAAGCAGACGAGTCCGGACCCATGTGCAAAGCATCGTTCGAGGAAACAATGGATAACTTTCTAAATGCGGGTGCTCAGGGGCAAAGTGAGTCAACAAAGGGGGTTTCAGCGTCTATTATTTGTGGTAAACGTGCTGGTATTGGCACTGGAATGATTAAAGTTTCAGTTGATATTTCTAAATTACCCAAGGTAAAACCAATGAATTACAGTCAAAATATCGAAGATGACGAAGAAATGCCTGAGTTTGATGAATTTTAGAGGTGTTATAAATTTTTAATACCTATTTAAGGAAAAGTTATCCATATTATAAAATATGGATACATCAATTGTAAAACACACGTTTGATTTCGAGAACTCTTCTATTAGAGTATTAGGAGAACCAGATAAACCTTGGTTTGTTGCCAAAGATGTTTGTAATATACTTGGATTAAGCAATATTTCTCAAGCCGTATACGCGATTCCGGATAATTGGAAGGGTATCACTCGGAGTGATACCCTTGGTGGAGAACAAAATATGACGATAATATCAGAAGCCGGTCTGTACAGATTAATCATGAAATCTACAAAAAAAGAAGCGGTAAAATTTCAAGAATGGATTTTTGAAGAAGTTCTTCCTACTATTCGTAAAACTGGTGAATACAAATTACAACAGTGTCTTGATGATCAGACTAAAGAGATAGAATATCTGAATCGTTTGTTAAAACGAAAATTGAGAAAGTCTCATACAAAAGGGAATTGTGTATATATTGTTAAAAACCCTGATATAGAAGATAAGTTTAAGATTGGTAGTACGAAAGATATTGATAGAAGACTTCAAGATTATGGTGGAGCATCTCCACATGAATATGAACTTTTGAAGAACAGATATATTGAACCAATGAAACAAGTTGAAGACATAATGTTATTTATATTTGACAAACAGCGTTGTGAATCAGACTTTAAAGGTTCTCGAAAAAGAGAATGGATTGAATTTGATTCTGATATATTAGCTAAAGAACTTGATGCTTTATGCGATTATATTATATCTCGTCGTAAAGAATACGATGAATCTTATGATGAAAATAGCCAGTGTGGTAATGAAAATGAAGAAAATAATGTTGATGAGAGTGAAGACGAGATTCAAATGAAAGAATGTATTTCCTGTGGATTGTTTAAGTGTATTGATAAATTTTATAGTAGAAGAGACAATGTAGATGGTAAAGAAAACCTTTGTAAAGATTGTTATGTACAAAGGCAACTACAAGCAAGAGAAAAAAAGCGAGTAGCTATGCTCGGGGATAAAACTAAAAAATGTCGTAAATGTAAGAATGTCAATCATATTAGTATGTATAAACCGCATCCAACATCAAAAGATGGATTTTCTTATATATGTTCTAATTGTGTTATAGAACCAGCAAAACCTGGGTTGGAAAAGATTTGTTCTTGTTGTAAGATTTTAAAAGATAGAGATGAATTCAATAATTGTAGAACATCAAGTGATGGGAAATTCGCATATTGTAGACCCTGTAATAAAATGAAAAATGCTAAGTACAAAGCAAAAATTCGTGCAAAATAGAAATTTTTTATTATATTGCTCTATAGTAAGGGAGTGCAGCCAGCAAAAAAGTCTCATCAATTTTTAGGTTTACATATATATTTATCTAGCACCCCGTCCCCCTATTTCAAAACTTGGATTTTGAAATAACAAGATAAAAACTCTATATAACCAACGTACTTAGCTCTTTACTAAAATCACTATTATCATCCTCCAATTCTTTAATCTCAAGATAATATGTAGAATATTCCAAAAAATCATCAGTGTTATCTTTCATCTTGTCAGAAGCTATTTTATGTGATGCTGACTTCAAGTCACCTTCCAATAAAGCTTTTGTTAGCTTTTTAGCTTTCACATCCTTTTTTATTTCACCCTCTTCATTTTTATACTGAAATATCTGACGAGAGGGATCAGTACATATGTATTTCAATTTTCCCTCTTCGTCTTTCAACATAGTATCATAAGCAAACTTTGCGACTCCTTTCTGACCCTGAATCATATAACTAGCGCTGAAACTGTTTTCTATCATATCTTTCATCCTTTCCTGAGAAAGATCCATATTTGATGTTATCAGTATCTTTTGATTATTGTTTGTTGTTTGATTACGAGGTTGTTTAGCTATTTCTTCTACAGTAGATACAGCTCTTTCATTAGATCTGACCAATACTTTGATTTCACTTTGTAATTCTATTACTCTAGTTTCTAATTCTTTATTATGCTTCTCTAGTTCTTTGATTGTATTTATAAACCTTTGAATACACTTCTGTTCATGCTTTTCTAAATTATGTTTAGCTGAAAAAGATTTATTACAATCTTTACAGAAATATAATTCGCTATCTTTTAACCCTAGTTCTTCTTGTATTTTAATACAATATTTGGCTGTCTTTTTATGGGTGTTTAAGGTACCAGTTGTCTTAAATTTTTTATTACAAAACTCACACTCCATTTTATCTTTTTAATAAAAAATTTTATCTTTTAAGTTAAAATTTTATCTTTTTAATAAAAAATTTTATCTTTTAAGTTAAATCAGCTAAATTCGATTTTATCTTTTTTTACATTTTTTTACATTTTGTCACAAATTTAATAAAATTTTTATCTTTTTGGTTATAGGGTAAAATTCATTTTAATCAGAAATTAAACAGAAAAAATTCTTTTTTCGAAATAATTTTCTCAACACACAATTTTTGTGTGTGTTGAGAATTTTTATAATTATTTTAGAATCTGAAAATCTTTAAAGTATTTGCAAAGTATCTCCTCCGGAAAGTATTACTTAAAAACTATATCTTTTCCACACGATCTTTCTTTACAACAGGTAGATTTTTCTCAACCTGTTTACAAAACATCTCGTGATAATTAAAAGTACAATTATGATCATGTAGATGTAATCTACAATAAAGGCCTTGACACCTACAAGTATGTATTTCCTTCATTAAAGGATTAATTTTCTTTTTACAAACTGTACATTTAGATTTCGACATTATATTTTATAACTTAAAATATTTATATTATTATAAAATGATAATTAGCGCAAAAATATTTCTATTCTTAATGCTAGTTCTAGGAATAGCTGTACTTGCAGCTGCTTTTAGCATTAATTCAGATATTAGTAAATGCAAGTCGCAATTAGCACAAAATTGTCTTCGAGGATTATTCATAATGGGATAAACAATCGTAGCCATCCCACTAACAAGCTTTATTGTATGTCCAAATATAGATCATGTAGGATCTGAACTTACAGGAAAATTACTAGTATTGTTTATGTTCTTAGTTGGTGGGGCGGTAACAGCATTAGCATCTATCATTAATGCAGAATGTAAGGAAGAAAAAAGTAACACGGTATTCCCAATTGTACTAGGGGTCATAATTACGCTGACATGTTTATTATACTTCTTTTCATCAAGTTTCAAACCCTTAGGAACCACTCAACCTGCATGGCGTGTACCACCGGTGCCCAGAGTCCAACAACCAGTAGCAACTCAACCTATGGAAAAGGAAGAATCCACAACGACAATAGCTTTACGGGAGCCACCCAAATATAAGTGTTTGCAGAAACCAAATGGTAGTGCAGAATGTGTAGAGTATAAAAATGGACATTTTTCTGAAAAAGAAACTTGTGAACGAAATTGTTATCCAGAGGTTGATTTGGATAGTATGGGAACTTTTTAACACAATAATTAAAATAATTCCCTATAAATAAATGGCTAAATCTAATAATTCTAATTTAATACTTGCCGTAATTATTACCTGTTTTCTAACAGCCGGAATAGCAGTTGGAATATTATTCGCAACCAAACCATGGTGCAGTAAAAAAGGAGATAACAATAAACCATCTAATGACCTAAGCTTAGGACGTCAACAAGATTTTGCACCATCGAAGTGTGGTATCAGTAATCTCCATAAAGGCACACCTGATTGTAAACAGAAATGTAAAACTTCAATGCATAACAACTGCCCAGAACTTAGCCTCACATATTGTAATGACTACTGTGATTCGGGAGGACCAACTCCAGCTAAAGAAGACGGTTACACATATGGTGATGAATGCGGTGCTCAACTTACCTCTACCACATCATTACAAGAGTGTAGTACGGTTGCTACACATTGCTGTACATTAAAATGCAAAGGTGATCAAAATTGTATACAAATATGTACAGGACAAGCTGTACAGGGACATTGTATGGCCCGTCCTAGTCCTTCTCCTGATGGTCCTCCCTTTCCTGGTGGTGGCGGTAATGGTGGTGGCGGTAATGGTGGTGGCGGTAATGGTGGTGGTGGAAGTAATGTACAGAGTGATAAACCTTTTTATGAACAACCTTTGGGTATAGGGCTTATAGTATTTTGTGTATTAGTAGTAATTGTCAGTCTCGCGGTTTTTGTTATGTGGAATAGGAATAAGAAAGGTAGGCGATGATGACAAAAAAATAAATTGAAATTTACCAACGTATTTTAATTTTAAAGAAAAAATGTTGACTCATATCTATATCGAAGATTATTCTGGAAAATCATTTGTTGTACGTGGTGATACTCGGGAATATAAAGAGAGTCTTAAAGCATTGGGTGGTAAATGGAATAGTCGTCTTACAGATAAACAGACTGATGAAAAATTCGGAGCGTGGTTGTTTTGGAGTGACAAGCGTTCAGATTTGGATAGTTGGCTAGAAAAGGGTTGTCCATGTGTTGAGAATAGTGGAGAAGCTAGAAGTCCTGTTCGTTCATCTTCAAATCGTGTTTCACATGGTGGTGATGCTGATAGAATTAAACGTTTGGAAGAAAAGGTTGATAATTTGACTAAAATGTTGACAGCTATCTGTAGCTTTCACAATATTTCTATGAAAGAAAGTTGTGAAGATGAATTTGAAATAGAAGAAGATGAACCTAAGGCTCCGTCAAAACGTCTCTTAGGTAAGAATCGTAAATAAGAATATAAGTTTTTCAAGTTCTAATTGTTATACAAACAATTAGAAATTTACTTTGGTTTTCCACAGTTATTAGGGTCATCCATATACTTCTTGTTATCGTTACAACAATAATCATGATAACTAGTACTATCAGTAGATTTATCACACAAATCCCAATTTGCTTTATTTTGACACCAAAAAGCTGGTCCTTCTGTACAATCTTTGTCAACTAATTTTGATATTTGCCAAATCCATAAACCAGCAACTAAGACTGCTATTAAAAACAAACCTCCTAATATAGCTAATGCTCCTCCTATTCCCATTTTATATGCCATTTTATATGAAGTATTTATTTATTTATTTTTTAATTTGATTCTTAAGGACAAAAATTATAGAATAAATTGAAAAAGCAAAATGGGGATCAAAAGATTTTTTATGTGGTTTAAAAACCAATTTAGTGAGCATATTCACAAATTAGGCAAAGATGAAAACTTAAATGATGTGAATGTAGCAATAGACAATCTTATGATAGATATGAATGGTATATTTCATAATTCTGCCCAAAAGATTTATGAGTACGGTAATTATAAACCCAATATACATACACGTCTTCTGGGAAATACAACAAAACGTCATAAAAGTCCCCAAGGATACAAAGCACAACTTAGATTCTTTGAAGATGTTTGTGAGACTTTGGAAACTCTTTTTATGTTGGTAAATCCTAAGAAACGTATGATTTTGTGTATTGATGGTCCAGCGCCGTTGAGTAAGCAAAATCAACAGCGACAGCGTCGTTTTCGTAGTGCGATGGAGAGT
>Ga0070754_10003133_pt1 | contig 11817 bp, 6 predicted proteins | sample VirMetDEL_Sep_01_FD_75181 | JGI IMG/M metagenome (GOLD analysis project Ga0070754, IMG submission 75181) | Aqueous microbial communities from the Delaware River and Bay under freshwater to marine salinity gradient to study organic matter... | ecosystem: Environmental > Aquatic > Marine > Coastal... | reverse complement strand
TTGACAAGCAAGGTGCAGCACCAGATTACGCTATGTACGTGAATACTGCTCAGGCTTTGGCAATTGATGACATGGTTGCTTCATTGAACGGCGCTGCTGGTTTCACTGATGTAACTTCTGGTATCGGTGCATTCGGTGGACGTGGATCAGAACTTGGCTTCGATTCATTCAAGCGTGGTGGATACACATTCCACAAGCACTCTTGGAAGTTATTGAACGACCCAACATTGTTGGCTGGTTCTGATTACTTAGGAGCAATGATTCCGTTGACTACTGTAGTTGATCCTAAGACCGGTGATCGTGCCGCTGCTTTGGAATTGAACTACAAGGACACTAACGGATACTCTCGTGAAATGGAGCACTGGATGACAGGTTCTATCTTAGGTGTGAATAACACCAACACAGATAGCCTACAGTTCAACTACCGTTCTGAGTGTGCATTGGTTACTCGTGCAGCAAACCAACACATCCTTATCAAGTCATAAGGATAATGATTTCTGGAGAGGGGCTTTGCCCCTCTCTTTTTTAATTTTTTAATTCTATTCAAATGTCAACTACAACAAAGGCTGCTCCCAAGGCGGCAGCAAAAAAAACACCTGCGCCTAAAAAAGGCTACAGCGTAATCAAAAAAGATGCGGCTCCAGAAACCACTAAGGTTTTTGAAATTCCAAAAGGAGGCGGTATCGTTTCAAAAATAAAATCAGAGGCAAGTGTATACGATCCAGAAACAAATCAGGTTCGTAGTATACGTTATTGTCCTGGAGAACCAAGTGTATTCCGTGATCAACAGAACGAAAAGTCTCGTCGAGAACACGTCATATTCAGAGATGGTCTATTGGCTGTTCCGTATAATAAACCAAACCTTGCTAAGTTTCTTGAACTACACCCCAGTAATATAGCAAACGGCGGTAAGTTGTTTAAGATTGTAGACAACAGTAGAGATTCTGAAGAAGTGGTTAACAGTGAGTTTTTGACTCATGATGCTGTTTCCCTTGTTCGTACAAAAGGTTCTGATGAGATATTAGCAGTTGCTTTATCTTTAGGAATCAACATTGAACAACAAATGATTGATATCCGTAGAGAGATGTTACGCGAAGCGAAAAGCAGCCCCGCTACTTTTATTGCTATGTTTGATGATCCTCGTGTTAAGACTCGATCAGCAGTTATTCAATCAAATGATTTCCAAATCATATCGTGTAAGCCTGACGGAGTATACTGGTTTGACAGTGGCAGATTAATTATATCTGTTCCTGCTGGTCAAGATCCAAAAGACATGATGGTTCGTTTTTGTCTTACCGAAAAAGGAGCGTCTGTATACGAAGAACTAATATCTCGATTAGAAAAACTTTCGTAGATTTACAGTACATTATTCGTATATGTGTTCTGTTAAACACATGTAAGCAGTAGAGGGGGTCCCGTAAGACCCCCTCTTTTTATTTCGTATATTTGCTGTAAAGCCAAAAACTATTATGGCAAGTGTAGAAAGAGTTTACAAAGCAGTTAGAGACATAGCCAACAAAGACCAAAGAGGTTTTGTTACACCCGCAATCTTCAATGAGTTCGCAGGTATGGCACAGATGAATGTATTCAATAGTTTGTTTGAAGAAATGACTATGGCTAATAGATTACGTCGTAGTGCATTGGACGGGTCTCGTCAGTTTGCGCGTGCTAAACAGATAGAAGAAGATCTGTCTACATTCTCTAAGAAGTCAGAGTTGACTTTAACTTCTGGAGTAGTGGATAAGCCTTCTGATTTTGCTCGTGCAATTTCAATATCAACTATTGGCAAAATGATACTGGGTGTTCAACAACAGTCTCTTGTGCAGATGTGCTACAATGAAGATCATATTGATAGAATACTAAACAGCGATTTATCAGCACCTTCAGATGATGCCCCTGTTGCATTGATTGCAAATCAGATAGAGATATTCCCTAATGTAAATACAAGCATAAATAAAATCAACCTTCGGTACTTTAAGTTGCCTCAAGGTATTGTCCCAACGACAGGAGCAAAAACAACAGCGTCTCCTAAGTTTGGTTATTCCTCTTCTGTAGCAGGTGTTGAATTATATCTTGCCGCAAACAGTGTAGACTTTGAATTACCTGAGCAATACTTTGGTGAGTTGGTTAACGAGATTGCTTTACTTATAGGTGTAAACCTTCGTGATGCGAATGTATACAATTACTCTAATTCAGAGATAACGAAACAAGAGAATAGATAATGAGTCAGTCATACGTAACAGTAGATAAAGTAGTTAACGACTACACAATGAGTATAGATGCAGATGACTATGGGTCTAATGCGTCTGATTATATGTTGCGTCAGTATGCGTTAAGAGGTATCCGTGAATTTGGATTTGACATAGCACATACTATTAAAACAGTATTGCTTGATGTTAATCAATCACTGGGTACCGTTGACATGCCGTCTGATTATGTTGACATGGTCAAGATGGGGCAGTTGGGTAATGATGGACTCGTATATGTTTTTGCCGAGAACCCTAACATGAATCTTCTTCCTGATCAACCGGCTGATGCTATTCCAGATTACTTACTGGGGTTTGATTCTTATGTGTTCAGAAACTTTGTTTATGAATCTACAATGGGACGTCTATACGGTCTTGGTGGTGGACAAGGTGCAGGAGAGTATAGAGTCAACTGGGCAGAATGTAGATTTGAGATATCATTACTTTCAGATACTACCCAGGTAGTTCTTGAGTATATTTCAGATGCTGCTAAATCAAGTAACCCTTGTGTGCCTGTATACGCAGAAGAAGCATTACGTGCTTATATATATTACAAAACAGTACATCGCAAATCAAGTGTACCTGTAAGTGAGAAACAGCGTGCTCGTGCAGAATACTATAACGAACGTCGATTAGCAAATGCTCGATTGAAATCGTGGAATAAATTTGATGCACTAAGCACAAGTAGAAGAAATTTCAAACTAAGTCCTAAAGCATAATCAATGCCGTCTATTGATAAAATCATACCACGCTATCTGAACAGTGACGATGATGAGCGTTTGATCAAGCGTACCGAAATGGTTGACGCTCAAAACGTACGTGTATCTATAGACTCAGAGATAGATGCTCAAGTTTTAAAGAATGCCTGGGGTAATATTAGTCGAGCAGACACAATAGAAAACGGAACTATACCGGCTGGTACTAATGTTGTTATAGGATCTATTGCTGATGAGCAGTCAGCGCAGATATATTATTTCTGTTACAACAGTGCCACCAACCATACGATATTTAGATATGATCAAAACGCTAAGAAAACATTTATTGTTTATCAAGGCTCTGTGTTGCAGTTTACAGAAGAAGGTCATGTTGATGCTGACATAGTTCGACTATCAAATCACAACATACTTTTATACTTTAATGATAGCCTTAGTCAACCAAAAAAAATAAATGCAACTCTTGCGGAACAAAGTATATCTGGCGCAGGTGGCTACCCTGCTAATTTTATAACTGGTAGCGATGAAGAGAGACTGGCATACATCACAGTCGCTAAGGCACCGCCTTTAATTCCGCCGGTTGTTACCTTTCAAAACAATAGCAACTATCCTCAGAATGATATATTCGAAAAGAACTTTCAGTTTGCTTATCAATATGAATATTTTGATGGTGAGCAGAGTGCATTAAGTCCATACTCTTTACTGGGGATATCTAAGTCTCAGTTGAAAGATGGGTTTATAAATGCCGGTGCAAGAAACTTTTATAACGAGGCTAAGATCCAGGTGACATACAGCGCAGCAGATGTAAAAGATTTAAACATCTACGGGCGTATTGGTGATAAGGATGCTCCATTCTTTTTGATTGACACTATACCTAATGACAACGGAACCGGAACACAGAATATATTTTTTAGGAATGATTCTAACTATATAGGTCTTTCTACTCAGGTTCAAGATAAGAGATACGATAATGTACCTCAGAAAGCAGATAGTCAAGCACTGTCTCAGGGGCGTCTTTTTTATGGTGGTTATACCGAAGGGTACGACAACCTTCCGTTTATGGATGTAGACGCGTTACCTAACTATAACGAGAAGCCGAATACCTATCAAGTAACTGTTTCAAAAAATACTACTCTAACTCCTTACTTAGGTGAGTTTATAGATATAGACTTTAGCAGTATACCAATAGCAGGAGTTACCGCAGACTCAAAAGTATTGCTATCATTCAATTGGAATGACGGTGCTATGACTATACGTAATGCTCTCCAAACCGACAGAGACTTTAACTTTGTTGACTCACTTGGTAATTTTAAATTATATAATGATGCAGCCGGTACAGATTTAGTAGGTCTTACAGGTGGTACAGATGCTGAGAAACTTGCAGGAATGGCTGGCCTTAGAACTATTGCCAATGGTACTAATTATCAGACTGGGATAAATCTTGATTCAGGCACGCTCAACTCTCCTCCTCAAATAAGATTTATATCTCAAAAAGGAACTTCAGATACAAGAGAAGAAAGTGTTGGTATTAAAAAGATCAACAACGGTATTAAGGTTATTAGTAGTGGTTTTCAGGTAAGAAAGATTATAGATATACCGGCTGACAAAACTCGTGCTGAGATACAGACGATTGTAGCAAATGAAGTTCAGGGGTTATATCCTACTCAGTTGATGCCTCAAGATGGAGAAGCCGGTTTCAGTACGTTTACTACGGGCTTTGGCACAAGAACTACAGTTGAGTCCGCTGCTTTTGCAGGTGCTGGAGAGGTGTGGCTGAGAAGAACTAATCCAAACTTCACGACCGGTGTTGACACCTACAAGTTTTCTTTAAGCCTTGTAAACATGAGAATCAATAAATTGGTTTTCGGAACAAAGGAGGCTGAGGTTATAGAGCCATTTGGTACATCTTCGTCATTTGATATTATCGAAGCAAACATCGACGGCCAGTTACCAATGCTTAATAGCGGCGGTAGTTTTAATCTTGTACCTACTACTAATGGGCTTTACCTTTCAAATACTGGTGCAAATATCACTGGTAAGGGCGCATCGATTGAGCGCAATGGAGGATACATTACAGCGGGAGGTAGTTTTGCTATTGCTAATGATGACATGGATGGTAATAGGTGTTTTAAGTCTGGTTCAAGTCATGAACTTGGTTTGCTATACTATGATCAAAAAGGAAGACCAGGTGGTGTGCAGCCTTTAGATGATGAGACTTTTGTTCAGCATACTAACAATCGTTCAAATCAAAATAATTTAGATGGCTACGCAGATATTACAATGCGTATACGCCATAAGGCCCCTGCTTGGGCAGATAGGTTCAGTGTTGTTTATGCTGGCCAAGGATCAATAATAAACAAGGTTCAGTACTCTCTTGGCGGAGCCTATCTTGCTTTAAATGATGCGGCTGAAGGAAGTTTTGGATCAACAATGAGTATGTATCTATCAATAGGTACGCTGCAAGGGCGAAACAATTCTTATGATAATCAATTAGGCGCTGACATAAACTATGGTTTTGCCGAAGGCGATAGAGTTCGTATAGTTTCATATGGCGACAATCTTAAAGAAACAAAAACATGGAGGATATCTAAAAAGATAACTCTCTTAGCGGATGCTACGTTAAACCCTATTTTAGATAGAAGTTCAAAGGCGGCCATTCAAAACACAACTGGCGACTTCCTTGTAATAGAAGACAACAATACTCCTGGTTGGAATACCAGTAGTTTAATGGACAACACATCTAACTGGAATAATAAATGTGTTATAGAGATATACCGAGAGAGCGATGCCTTTACGGAAATGTTCTATTACGAAATAGGTGAAAACAAATCTATAGACAGCGCCGGTGTACACCAGACAGATCGTGTAAGCACGACTGCGGAAATCGAGATAGTTTCACAAACAGGAGACGTTGTAGAGTTCCGTTCACCAATACGATTTTTCAAGGGAGATAATATTGAAACTTCAGGTGGATCAAGTATTACAGTGGGTAATGTTGTAGAAGATACATCTAACCCTTCGGGAGGGTCTGTATATTCTTTTAGAGTTTATGGGGAGACTACATACACATGGCCAACTTTAAGCCTACATGTAATGACTGTTACTAATCCTGATTCTGTATTTAATATAGATCAGGGTGATTCATACTTTAGGTTACGTACATTATTCTATGGTAGTGCTCCGCGAAAAGGAGACGTATGGAGAAACCTTTCAGCAGCGTATACTCAAAATGCTTTAGTTGATTGGGTTGAAGATCCTCGTGTTAGTGATTTCTTTAAATCAGATTACACTTCATTAGGTAAGAGTTATCCTTATCTTCCTGATGCAACTACTATAAAAAGATATGGTTCTATAACTTATTCAGATCCATTCTCTTTTGAAAACACACAACTTGGACTTTCGTCATTTAATTTGACGATGCAGAATTTTGCCGATATGTCTTATGACTACGGCTCAATTAAGTCTATGGTTTCCCATGATCAACTAATGTATATAATACATGAGCGCCGTGCTGGTGTTGTACCTGTTCAGAGAAATATACTCACAGCGGATTCTGGTGAGTCCCTTGTAGCGTCAAATATGATACTGGGTCCAGTAAACTATTATGTGGGAGAATATGGGGTAAACAATAACCCTGAATCTGTTGCTCAGTATAGAGGACAGATTTACTTTATGGATGCAAGAGCCGGTAAGGTATTGCGTATAGGAAAGGAAACAGGGATTAGTGTTATAAGCGAGGTTCTGGTTGATGGATTCTTTAAAAGCAAAACATTCTCAACTGCTCTTTCTGCTAAAAACAAAAGATATCATGGTGGTATAGACAGAGAAAACACGGAATATATTATTAGTTCCCCTGCTCTGTATACCTCGCGTATTACTATCAATGATGCATGTACGGGTCAAACGGCTACAGGTAACTCAAGAACGAATCAGGACGGTGACATCATAAATGTTTCGCCGGTGTATGACGATTCGCTAACATTCTTTTGGAATACAGATGTAAGAAACTGGGAGTGTAGTCTTGATGACTGGGACACTTCGGGAAGCGGTCTTATATTAATTGATCAACTTACGTCTAACCCTATCGTAGGGCTTTCAGAGAACTACTCTCCGTCACTTTCTACTTCTTTGAATACTGCCATACCAGTTGTAATGACATCGTCTCAGTATACAGCGTTTTATCCTGCAACATTTAATCAATTGACAGGGGTGGTTAGACCTGATACAACATCACCACTCGGTGATATTATAATTGACAACACTCTTGAAACTCTTGAGGCGTTTACTATTGCTTATAACCTTTGGGATAAGTTCTGGAGCACCAGATATTCTTACAACACCGATGGGATAATATCATTGACGGACAGAATGTATACGTTTAACGGTGCTAAGATATATGAGCATTCTCCTGATGCAACAAGAAATACTTTTTACGGAATTGCTGGTGACACAATAGTTGAAGTGGTTTCTAACTTTAATCCATCTATGATTAAGGTCTATGAGGCGTTAAGTCTTGAGGGCAACAATTCAGCATGGACTGTTACACTTAATAATAGTGACCAAACCAGTACGATTGCTTCCTCAATATGGGACGAGAAAGAAAATTTCTACTACGCTCCCGTACATCAAGACTCCTCAAACAATGTCACGTACACTTCTACCGCAAATGTTACTACCGTTAGCGGAACGTCTGAAGTCTTTTCACTTGGAGAAGTAGATACATTACAGAGTCCTCTTGCTGACAAGATACCTTTTAAGAATGCTATAAATAATCAAGCGTTCCCATTAGGAGACTCAACAGCGTTGTATGTTTTAAATATTGCTCAGAATAGATTAGAGCCTTTAAATCTCTATGCTGTTTCGGTTTCTGGTGAAAAAGAATTAACTTGTAATGCAACCATATCTGGGTTCTCTGCTGGAGATACGCTGGTGTTGATTGCTAACTCTGCAATAGAAGGAGATTCAATTAGAGATTATTATTTGAAAGCAAAATTTGTAAACCCGACTACAACTAAACATGAGTTGTACGCTATTAACTTTATATATACTAAGTCAAACCTACACAACCAACAAGGACAGTAGTAATCCTTATTTTTGTAGGATAAAAAAACATGAGATATGGCAATAGGACCTTTAATTAACCTTGGTGCAGGTTTAGCAAAAACCGGATACGGATTGTATCAGGAGAATCTTGCTAAAAGAAAAATGGCGCAGGCTGATCAAACTGCCATGGGACCTATTCGTTCACAGGCTGCACGTCAGCGCATTGCGCGTCAAGAATCTGATTCACAGTCAGCGATAGATGCAGCGTTACGATCACAAGCCACACAAGCCCAGCAGATTGGGGCAACTGGCGGCTCTCGTTCTTTGCAGGCAGCAACTCCTGGATTACTTAGAGCAACAGAGTTAACAACCGGACGCGCATTAGATAGATTTGGGTCATTAGGTGCAAGAACATCTCAACTTGAAGACAGGGTAAACTTAGCAAATGCTAATGTAGGTGTAAACGCTAACCTTGCTCGATTACAACGTGCGGCAGATGCTGCTCGCTCTGTAACTTTAAGCGGTGTATCTGACGTTATCGGAGGAACAGCCGGCCTACTTGGAGGCATTGGTAAAAAAGGGAAGGGCACTGATGATGCTGTTGAAACCATTACTGAAGAAACAATAACTCCAGAGAAACAGTCGTTTATGGATCAAGCCAGTATACCAATGACAACAAATGCTTTTGGTGCAATGGATATTCCTGGAAGCAGTATGGCTGGAGTAAACAGAGCGTCTGATATTGCAGTACGTAGAAAGGGCGCTGGCCTCAACTTAACACCTGAGTACGAAGTCAATGCAGGTAACTACGTTCCTTCACCTGTTGGAGTACAAGACATTGATACTTCGTTTGATACCGAGGCAGAATATAACTTTTTAAATCAGAGTCGTGCTAAGGCAACAAATAAGAGTTTAGATGATCTTGCTAATAGAGTAAACACTTTTGAAGATAGACAAGAAGAAGAAATCATGGGTCTATTAAACCAGCCTATGAGCGAAGGTGGAGAATTAGACAGAGCAGAAAAAACACCAGGTGAATTTGATCATGAAGAAAACCCAATTGATATTGTGCAAGAGGGAGACAAGATTGGTGAGATGACTGGAGGAGAATATATATTTAACCCAGAGCAAGCAGAGGAATTGTTAGAACTTTCTAAAGAAGGTGATAGTGAACTACATGAGTTCGTCCGTAACTTGTTAAGCAAAGAACAATTTAAGTAATGGCTGATACATCCCAATTTATGGCAATAGGCCAGATGCCGTCTGTTGATTATGGCGCTATATATGAGCGTTCTAAACAACGCCGTGAACTGGAAGAGCAAAGAAAGTTAGATTACTTAAATCAGTTCCAGCAAGAGCGTGGTGCTTTTGCCCCCGGAGTAAAGGCTGAACTTCAAAAAGTTTATGACGATACTATCAAGGCAGAGTTAGATAAAGGCGACATGTCTTTTGAGGGTAAGGCCAGACTACAGCGCAACTACAATGCTTACAAAGATCTTGCAGCAAACGCACTTGACTACACTGGACGCATTAATGATTTCGAAGCGTCGATCATGGCAGATCCAAAATCATTCAACGATCCCGGTGCGCTTATAGAAACATTAGGTGTTGCAAGAGATACTCAAATACCATTGAGTCAACTACCACAGATAATGCAAGACCTGCCTAATCCGAATGATTACCGCAGGTTTGAAGTAACAGAGATGGCTCCAATGTCTGTGGCTGGTGACATACTAAAGAAGTTAAAGACTGAGGGTGGGGGTATTAATCGTTTCTACGACATGGCCAAGAATGGTCAGATTGATCCAGCCTCAATTAATGAAACTGTAACAGCGTGGTTTGATGGTAATCAAATATCTCAAGAACAGGAGAACGAGGCTATTGCTTTTTCTATGCGTCAGTTAGGTGCATTAGACCAAGACCTTACAGATTACTCTAAACTAAACCAGTTAAGTGAAGAGCAACGACTAAAATATCTACAGCAATATGCAGGATATGTGGTAGACGCTGTTACTAATTTATTAGCGGACGACATAACAACAGCGGCGGAACAAGCGAATGCTGAGATGAGAGCGTTTGCCCAGAAAGAAAACATTAAAGCGGCTGCAAAGGCTCGATATAAAGGTGCGGATGGTGCTGGCGGTGATGCTGGTGCAGAAGGCTTCCAAGTAGGTGCATTAGAATATGTTCCGGCATATGGTACAGATGAAAGAGGAAAGGTAACCAATCAGTCTCGCAAAGATTATAAAGAGAAGTATGGAGAAGATGGTATAGCCCAGGCTCAAACTGACCTCTTTAAAAACGTAAGTTATAGTCAACCTACTATTGTAAGTAGAAAAGGAGATAACAATGTATACACTGTAGAGTCTCTTGCTATAGGTCCAAACGGAGAAAAGTTAGTGTCTCTTCGTTTTAATCAAGAAGTTGCTGGAAAGAAAAAGACTGTAAGAACTATTGTTGATTTTGAGGATATCAAAAATGAAGGAATCAAAGGAGGACAAAAAGCAGTAGACAGAATAAGTAGTGACCTTGAAGGTATGTCAGCATACTGGACAGAGAATATTTTCCCTACGAAGAACCAAGTTTCTTCTGTCACAGAAGAGCAAGTTGTTATGCCTGTCGCGATGGATAGAGTAAGCAGACTTGGTGGAATAGATGGAGAGGCAATACCTACTGAAACACCTGTTGCAGAAGAAACTATTGAGGAAGAGTCAGTAGTTTTACCAGAAGGATTAGACCTTGGTGGCATCATGACCAGAAGTGATGCCCGTAGAGTTGCTCTGGATTTAGCAGAACAAAAATACATAGAAGAAAACTTTGGTGGTCAAAAAGAGTGGGATCGTTTAATGGGTTCTGCAAAAGGTAGGTTGGCAAAACCATTTACAGATGCAATACTTTCTGATGAGCGTTCAGGTTTTAATAGGAAGCAACAGGCGGAAGCCAATAAAGATAAAGAAGAAAAAGAAACCCAAGAGAATCAAATTAGGCTTACCGCCTATGACAATGCTGAGTTTGAAGTGATGAAGATGAAAGGATTTGATCGTCTTAGTCCAGAAGGTAAAGCGAATGCGATAGGTAAATATCAAGATGAATTAGTAAAAAGGCTACAAGAAAAATATGAGCGTGGTGCTCTGCCTCGTGGTCAAAGACTGGGTATTGCTATAGGCGACATAGTTAAAGATGAAATGCGTGATAATTTTGCTGACTCAGAGTTTATAGATGAAAAATTCTTTGTTGATTAATTAATATATATAAATGGAAGATCAAGACTTACTATCAGTATTGCAAACGGCTTACGATCGTGGTGTTACACTGGAGCAAATTCAACAGGCTCTAAATGATGATCCTAATGTAGAACAGGGTGCGTTACAAGTTGCAGAAGATTTCTTTTTAAAAAAAAAAGACTCTTCCGAAGGTTCACAGGCAGGAGATCTCGTGGTATCAGAATCAGAATCGGTTCAAGATACTATGGCATCTCCTTCTACAGCAGTCGACTCTAACTCTGGATTTCTTTTACAGGAAGGTCTTACATCTTTATCAGATGCATACGATCGTGGTGTAAATCTTTCTCAAATTGAGCAAGAGTTTCAGGACGACCCTGAATTCGTATCCTTAGCAAAGGACTACTATAAAACTTTAGAGTCTCGTGTTTGGGATGACCCACGCGAGGGGGGTATGGGCATTATCATTGATGATAATCCTAACATGCTTGGTCGCCTATGGAATAGAGGTGCGGCTTCAGGACGCCTTGCTGCTGAAATAGCAAAGGGTGAGGCAACCGGATACATGAATTGGGAGAATATCGCCTATCTGAA
>Ga0070754_10003132_pt1 | contig 11819 bp, 12 predicted proteins | sample VirMetDEL_Sep_01_FD_75181 | JGI IMG/M metagenome (GOLD analysis project Ga0070754, IMG submission 75181) | Aqueous microbial communities from the Delaware River and Bay under freshwater to marine salinity gradient to study organic matter... | ecosystem: Environmental > Aquatic > Marine >... | reverse complement strand
CTGGCGCCGGTGGCCCACAGCCTCACTCACCGGGAATTGCACCTGCACCCGATGCTGCTGGCGTCCAAGCCGGCGGTTCCCGGCTTCACGTCCAGCAGCATCGGGTGCAGGTGCAATTCCCGGTGAGTGAGGCTGTGGGCCACCGGCGCCAGGGCCTGCAGCCCTGCGCGCTCCGAGGCGGGCAAGGTGTTCAGCAGCGCATCCTCCTGCCCGAACACGGGCGGACAATACAGGCCAGCCCAGATGCCGGGCGCGGGCCGGCGCTCGAGCCAGAAACGTTCTCGCCCCAAGGGTTCCCGTGTCCGCAAGACCAGCAGCCACCAGCGCTCGAACTTGCGCAAAAGGCGTTTGGTCTTCACCGGAAAGCGGTGTGGCTCGCCGGCGCGATGAGCGCGGCAGAGCGACTGCACCGGACAGGCCGGACAAGCCGGGCGGGAGCGCTGACACAGCGTGGCGCCAAGGTCCATCAGCCCCTGCGTATAGGCGGTCATGTCATCTGGCGAGGGCGCGGCAGGCAACAGGCCCTGCGCCAGGCTCCAGAGCTCCCGCTGCGGACCGGCCTGCGCCAGATCGCCCTCGAAGGCCAGCAGGCGCGAGAGCACGCGTCGCACGTTGCCGTCCAGAATGGAGATTCGCTCGCCATGGCAGAACGCCGCGATGGACGCGGCGGTGGAAGCACCAATGCCTGGAAGGGTCTGCAATGCCTGCGCCGTGGCGGGAAAGACGCCGCCATGCTCGATCATCACCACCTGTGCGCACCGGTGCAGGTTGCGCGCCCGGCTGTAGTAACCCAGGCCGCTCCAGAGCGCCATCACCTCATCGGGCGTCGCTTCGGCCAGCGCTTTCACATCGGGGCAGCGCGCCAGGAAACGGGGGAAATAGTCCAGCACAGTGCTCACCTGCGTCTGCTGCAGCATGACCTCGGACAACCACACTCGATACGGATCGCGCGTACCCTGCCAGGGCAAGCCGCTGCGACCCGCGCGGCGCTGCCATTCGATGAGGCGCGGGGCGAATTCGTGCGGCAGGGCCGGGAGCGTCATGCCGCCAGGGCTTCGGCGGGCTCGTCCTCGGGAGCCGCAAGCAGGTGGTCGGTGAGTTCGGCCAGCTTGGCTTCGAGCTGGTTCAGCTCGGCCTGCAGCGACTGCAGTTCGCGGATGCGCTCGTCCAGCCCACCAGCGGCCTGCTGGATGCGCGCGACCGCCTCGATGCGGCGGCTGAAGTTGCGTCGGCGCTCGCGCAGTTGGGCGTCGAGCTGGGCCGCAGCAGACTTGTTCCACAGCTCCACTTCGTTGACGGCGGTGTCGTACACCACGCGCAGGCGGCTCATGAGTGCGCGGGCCAGACGCTCGGCGAACTCCGGCTGCGCCAGACGCAGCGCGTTGCCCAGACTCAGGTACTGCAGGTGGCTCTTCTCGATCAGGTCGAGGTCCTTGACGTACTGCCCCAGGCGCGGCGGAGTAGGCGCCTGCAGCGAGAAGCTGTATTCGGCGTTGAGGTTCTTGAAACTGCCTTCAAGCATCGACTGGATGTCACCGGCCATGCGGTCGGCCTTGACGAGGTCGGCGCGCAGGCGGTCGAAGGTCTGGTCGTAGGCGCGGCGCACGCCCAGCTTGATGCCGGGCTGCTTGAGCGCCTTGCCCAGCACGCCCACTTCGGCCTTCAGGTGCGTGGAGCTCAGCAGCGCGAACAGGTCCTTGAGCAGGCGCAGGTGCACCGAACGCACCGCCTGGATCTTGGCGCCGCTGGCGTCGAAGTCGGCCTGCTCCTGCTCGATCCGCAGGCGCATCTGCTTGATCACGCCCGTGTTCTTGCCGCGCAAGCCGTCGAGTTCCTGAATCTGTTCGACCAGGTCGCGAGCGCGCGTGTGCACCATGCGTCCGGTCTCGTTGCGCAGCTCCTGGATGCCGGAGGCCACCGCCGCACCGAGAATCTTGCGACGCTGGCCCAGCAGGTCCACACCCAGCGCGGTCTCGAGTTCCATCAGGTTGCTGGCCTTGAGCAGCTTCTTGTCGCGGTTCACCTTGGCCAGCAAGCCCTTTTGTGCCGAAACTGCCAGCACCTGACGCGGCTCCAGACCCAGGATCTCTGCCGAGTCGGTGCGCTGCGATGCGATCTGCAGCTGCACCTGCTCGGGCGAACTGAGCGCATCCCACATGGTGTCGATCTTGTTCAGGACCACCAGACGCGATTCGCGGCCCTCGCCCAGCACCGCCAAGTGCTGGCGCCAGATGGTCAGGTCAGACTTGGTCACGCCGGTGTCGGCCGCCAGAATGAACACCACCGCATGGGCCTGGGGCAGCAGGCTCACGGTGAGCTCGGGCTCGGCGCCGATGGCGTTGAGGCCAGGCGTGTCCAGGATCACCAGCCCCTGCTTGAGCAGCGGATGGGCCATGTTGATGAGCGCGTGGCGCCAGCGCGGCACCTCGATCAGGCCATCGGGACCGGGCAGCGGATTGTCTTCGGGAATATCCTCGTGCCAGAAGCCAAGCGCAGCGGCCTCGGCCTGCGTCACCCGGCGCACCTCGGCCACCTTCTGGATGGCGCGCGCGAGTTGTTTGGAGTCGGTCACGTCCAGATCGACGCGCTCCCATTTGTCCGGCGCATTGCGCCAGTCGAGCAGCGACTGCGGCTGCAAGCGGGTTTCGATCGGCAACAGGCGCAGGCAAGGCGGCACTTCGGCGTCGTAGCCCAGCTCGGTGGGGCACATGGTGGTGCGGCCGGCACTGGCGGGCATGATGCGGCGGCCATAGCCGGCAAAGAAGACGGCGTTGATCAGCTCGGACTTGCCGCGCGAGAACTCGGCCACGAAGGCCACCATGATCTTGTCGTTCTTCACCTGTGCGTGAAGCTGATCAAGGCGCTCGCGCACCCCAGGCTCCATGAGGTCGTGGTCAGTCAGCCATTCGGACAACAGCCGCAGGCGCAAGGCAAACTGCTTGCGCCACACACCGTGTTGCTCGAAGTCCTGGTTGAAACTCATACGCGCGATGGTCCTTGAATCGGCCAATATAGCATCGCCACTCCGGAGAATGCCGGACGGTTGCCAAGCCCGACAGCCGGGCGCCGCAGCCGCCCCAGCGGCGCTCAGGACTTCTGGCAGCCGGGACAGAAAAACGTCGACCGCTGACCCTGGCGAATCGTCTTGACCGGGGTGCCACAAACCCGGCAAGGCTGCCCCTGACGCCCATAGACCATGGCGTCGAGCTGGAAGTATCCGGTCTGGCCCTCGGCACTCGAAAAATCCCGCAGGGTGCTGCCGCCCAGAGCCACCGCGCGTTCCAGCACCGCCACGATGGCCGCATGCAGACGGACAGCGCGCGGGCCGCTCAGCCGATCGGCCCTGAGCGTGGGCCGGATACCCGCCGTGAACAGGGCCTCGGAGGCATAGATGTTGCCCACGCCCACGACGATGTCCCCCGCCAGCAGCACCTGCTTGATGGGTGCGCGGCGCAGTCGCAAAGCGCGGTGGAAGGCCCTGGGATCGAAAGCGCCCTCTTCCAGCGGTTCCACGCCCAGTCGCCCCAGCAGCTTGTGCGAGCGCTCGTCATCGAGCGAAGGGGCATAGACCACCGCCCCGAAGCGCCTTGGATCGTGCAGTCGCAAGATGCCGTGGCTGGTGCGAAGCTCGAAGTGGTCGTGCGTGCCGGAGGGTGGCATTGAGGTTGCAAACTGGAGGCTGCCCGACATGCCCAGGTGCAGCAGCAAGACACCCTGGTCCATGTGGATCAGCAAGTACTTGCCTCGACGGCCGACCGAGAGGATCTGGCGACCCACCAACTGGGCCGGCTCACAGCCCAATGGCCAGCGCAGGGGCTTTCCCATCTGCAGGTGCTGCACCTGCGCACCCGCAATGCGCTCGGCAAAGCTGCGTCGGGTCACTTCGACTTCGGGCAATTCGGGCATGAGAGCGGGATATTTCTCGTTACTGTTGAAAGGTCCGGAACGGTGGTGAGGTGATCGGATCACACCCATGCATTCAGAGACCCTTCCATTATCATGACCCGATGAAAAACGCGCCTCGCCTGGCTACCGCCCAACCTTCGCTCGCTGCTGCCGTGATTGCCTGCGGGTTGCTGTGCACCACCCTGGGGGCTGCAGCGCAAGCGCCTGCCTCACCCGCGCGCGCCCCGGCAGGGCAGGCATCCTCGGACCCAGTGGTCAATTCGGGGCTCACCGCGCCACTGTTCTACCAGTTGTTGCTGGGCGAACTCAATGTGCGGGCTGGCGAACCGGGCACGGGATACTCGCTCATCCTGGATGCCGCAAGAAAGCAGCGAGATGTCAACCTCTACCGCCGTGCAGTCGAGGTGGCGCTGCAGGCACGCTCAGGTGACGCCGCGCTGTCCGCGGCGCGCGCATGGTCTCAGGAATTGCCCGGCGGCACGGAATCGAACCGCTACACGCTGCAGATCCTGCTGGCACTGGACCGCGCCAGCGAAACCACGTCCGTGCTCAGAACCATCCTGCAGGCCACTGCGACGAACGAACGCAACGACACCATCAACGCCATTCCTCAAACCTATGCGCGTGTGGCCGACAAGGCCCAGGCCGCAGCCGTGGTCCGCGAAGCGCTGGAGCCCTGGCTGAAGCAACCGGCCCACGCCGCCGTGGCCTGGACCACGGTGGGGCGCATGGAACTGGCGCAGGACCGTCTGCCACAGGCTTTGGCGGCGGCGCGCCAAGGCCACGAGGCCGAACCGACCTCGCCCTACCCGGCCCTGCTGGCGCTGGAGCTGCTCGAGCGCGGTCAGGCCGAGGCCGAGCCCCTGGTACGGCGGCAGTTGCTGGTGAGCACCACCACCTCACCCGGAGACACCGCAGTGGCGCTGGCCTACGCCCGCATCCTGCTCGATCTTCAGCGCAACAGCGATGCCCGCGTCCAGCTGGAGGCCCTCACGGCCCGCCAGCCCGATCAGGCCGAACCGTGGCTGCTGCTGGGTTCGCTGCAGGTACAGGAAAGCGCCCTGCCCGCCGCCACCGAGTCGCTGCAGCGCTACATGACACTGGCGCGACGCGCTGGCGATGAGCGCTCTGCCCGCGGCCTGACGCAGGCCTACCTGCTCATGGCCCAGTTGTCGGAAAAGCAGAACGACTTTTCAGCCGCCAACGCCTGGCTCGACCGGATCGAGAACGCCGACGACATCATGGCCGCCCAGGTGCGCCGGGCTTCGCTGCTGGCCCGACAGGGTCGGATGACGCAGGCTCGTGCGCTGCTGCGCAACCACACTGAGCGTCGGCCGGAAGACGCACGTCTGAAACTGGTGGCCGAGGCCCAGTTGCTTCGCGACTTCAAGGACTACCGCCAGTCCTACGAGGTGTATGGCGAAGCGGTCCAACGCTTCCCGCAGGACACCGACCTGATCTACGACCAGGCCATGATGGCCGAAAAGGCTGGCAAGAGCGACGAGATGGAAAAGCTGCTTCGCCAGCTGATCGCAGCCAAACCCGATTATCACCACGCCTACAACGCCCTCGGCTACTCGCTGGCCGATCGCAACGTGCGCCTGCCCGAGGCCAAACAACTGATCGAAAAGGCGGTGTCGCTTGCGCCGGGTGATGCGTACATTCAGGACAGCCTGGGTTGGGTGGAGTTCCGCCTCGGCAACGCCACCCGTGCGCTCAGCATTCTGCAAGCGGCGTACGCCAAGCGCCCGGACGCGGAAATCGCGGCGCACCTGGGAGAAGTGCTTTGGTCGCAGGGCCAGCGCGACCAGGCTCTGAAGATCTGGCGCGAAGGCCTGCTGCTGTCCAACGACAACGAGACCCTGCAGGAAACCCTCAAACGCCTGCAAGTCAGGCCATGATGCTCACCCGCTCACCGTTGAACGTCGTTCCGGGGTGGCGCCTGCTCGGAGCCCTGTCGCTGGCGACCGTGCTCGGTGCTTGCGCGACGGCTCCCAAGCCCGTCCAGCCGGGCGAACTGGCCTACAGCGGTCGGCTTGCCCTCAACGTCGACAGCCAACCTCCGCAATCCTTCTCCGCCGGCTTCGACCTGCGCGGCTCTCCCTCCTCGGGCGAACTGCAGCTGATCTCCCCTCTGGGCAACACCCTGGCGCTGGTGGTCTGGGACGGCAGTGGCGCCGAGCTGCGTCAAGGCGGTCAGACCACGCGGCGCGGCAGCCTCGACGAGCTCACCGCCGAGTTGAGCGGCACGGCGGTGCCCGTGGCGGCCTTGTTCGGCTGGCTCAATGGCCAGCCCGGCCAAGTGCCTGGCTGGCAGGCCGATCTCACTCGACAACGCGAGGGCCGCGTCACCGCGCGCCGCACCGATCCGCTCCCCACCGCCGAGCTTCGGGTCGTCTTCCAGCCATGACGGTGCGTTCGCCGCTCGTGCGCCTGCTCGACGTGCCCGCTCCAGCCAAGCTCAACCTCTTCCTGCACATCACGGGTCGCCGCAACGATGGCTACCACCTGCTGCAATCGGTCTTCATGCTGGTCGACTGGTGTGACCTGCTGCATTTCGAACTGCGGGCCGATGGCGGGATCGACCGCGAAGACATCGGGCCTGCTGCACCCATCGGCGCCCTGCCTGCGGAAGACCTGTGCGTTCGTGCCGCCAGGGCGCTGAAGCAAGCCACGGGGTCGGCCCTGGGCGTTCGCATCGGCCTGGAAAAGCGGCTCCCTGCCGAAGCCGGTATGGGTGGTGGCTCGTCTGACGCCGCCACCACGTTGATCGCCCTCAACCGGTTATGGGCCCTGGGCCTGAACCGCAGAGAACTCGCTGCCATCGGCCTGCAACTTGGTGCCGACGTCCCTTTCTTTGTCGGTGGGCGCAATGCCTGGGTGGAAGGTGTGGGTGAACTGATCACCCCGGTGCGCCTGCCGCCCGCCCGATTCGTTGTTGTGAAGCCGCCCACCGGGGCCTCCACCGAACGGATATTCAGCGCTCCAGACCTAAAACGGGACACCAAAACTGCTACAATCCAAGGCTTTGCTGCAAACGACGCGGGAATTAAAACCGATCAGGCGGGCGAGGGGTTCCAGGCTTCTGGGACGCTAGAAATCCAGGAAATCCTGGCTTTCGGGCACAACGACCTTCAACCCGTGGCTCAGGCGATCTGCCCAGAAGTGGGTCAGTGCATTCAATGGCTGGAAAGTCAGGGGCTGCAGTCGCGCATGACCGGATCGGGCACCGCGGTGTTTGCGCATCTGGCGCAGGCCAAGAACCTGACACCCGCTCCTGGCGGCTGGACGGTTCGGGAATGCGCCAACATGGATGCACATCCATTGCTCGACTGGTGCACCGACTAGAATCGGCCAGCGCTCAGCCCGGACAGCGGTTGCGCAACCAGCGACGTTTTTTTGGTGGGCCGTCCGACCTCGCGTCTAACGGCCCTCCTGCGTAGGGGAGTCGCCAAGTTGGTAAAGGCACTGGATTTTGATTCCAGCATGCGAGGGTTCGAGTCCTTCCTCCCCTGCCACCCATTTTTATCGAGCCGATCAGCCAGGCACACGGCCACGCCGGACGAGCCGTCGTTCAAACCGCTGGGAACACCATGCAAGTTCAGCCCCCGGATTTCATGATCTTCACCGGCAATGCCAACCCGGTGCTGGCGTCCGAGATCGCCCAGCATCTGGGCACGCAGCTCGGTGCGGCCAACGTCGGCCGCTTTTCAGACGGTGAAGTGACGGTCGAAATCACCCAGAACGTGCGCGCGCGCCACGTTTTCGTGGTGCAGTCCACCTGCGCACCCACCAACGAGAACCTGATGGAACTGCTCATCATGGTCGACGCGCTCAAGCGCGCCTCGGCCGAGCGCATCTCCGCGGTCATCCCTTACTACGGCTATGCCCGCCAGGACCGCCGCCCGCGCTCCGCGCGCGTGCCCATCTCGGCCAAAGTGGTGGCCAACCTGCTGCAGACCGTGGGCGTGAACCGCGTGCTCACCATGGACCTGCACGCCGACCAGATCCAGGGCTTCTTCGACATTCCGGTCGACAACATCTACGCGTCGCCGGTGCTGCTGGGTGACCTGCGCACCAAGAACTACGAAGACCTGCTGGTGGTCTCGCCAGACGTGGGCGGTGTGGTTCGCGCCCGTGCGCTGGCCAAGCAGCTCAATTGCGACATGGCCATCATCGACAAGCGCCGGCCCAAGGCCAATGTGTCCGAAGTCATGCACGTGATCGGCGACATCGACGGCCGAAACTGCGTGATCATGGACGACATGATCGATACCGCCGGCACGCTGGTCAAAGCCGCCGAAGTGCTCAAGGAGCGCGGTGCCAAGAACGTGTATGCGTACTGCACCCACCCGATCTTTTCCGGTCCGGCCATCGAACGCATTGCCAAGGGCAGCGCGCTCGACGAGGTCGTGGTGACCAACACCATCCCCCTTTCGCAGGCCGCGCAGGCCTGCTCCAAGATTCGCCAGCTCTCCGTGGCGCCGTTGATGGCCGAGACCATCGCGCGCATTGCCTCCGGAGAGTCGGTCATGAGTTTGTTCGCCGACCAGGACAACCTGTTCTAGGTACCTGAAGGCGGCAAAAAGCGGGTGGCGTCCATGGTGGGCGCCGCTCTTTTGAAACAGAGGCGTTCTGGTCGCGGAACCCCTCCATTGGAGAATGACATGCAATTCGTCGCTTTTGAGCGCGCCAAGCAGGGTACGGGTGCGAGCCGCCGTCTGCGCAACACCGGTCGCGCGCCCGGTATCGTTTTCGGCGGTGAAACGCCGGCTGCCACGATCGAGCTCGATCACAACGCCCTGTGGCACGCCCTGAAGAAGGAAGCGTTCCACTCATCCATCCTCGAGATGGAACTCGCTGGCAAGGTGCAGAAAGTGCTGCTGCGCGATGTGCAGTACCACCCCTACAAGCCCCAAGTGCTGCACGTGGACTTCCAGCGCGTCGACGACCGGACCCGCCTGCGCAAGAAGGTTCCGCTGCACTTCGTCAACGCGGAGAACTCGCCTGCCGTCAAGATCGACAAGTGCGTGGTGAGCCACGTGATGAACGACATTGAAATCGAATGCCTGGCCAACAAATTGCCAGAGAACATCGAAGTCGATCTCGGTGAAGTCACCAAGGGTGCCACCGTGCACACCGGCGACATCAAACTGCCGAAGGGCATCAAGCTCGTGATGCACGGCCGCAAGAACCTCACCGTGGCGACCGTGGTCGAACCGGTGGAAGAAGTGGTGGCTGCGCCTGTCGAGGCACCTGCCGACGACAAGAAGGCTCCGCCAAGGGCAAGGGCAAGAAGTAAAAGCGCCCCGCCGGGAGCTGATCCGGCTTGGGGCGGCCCGGCGCCGGATCGTCTCTCTGTCCTCAAAAGGGCCCGCTCACGCGGGCCTTTTCGTTTTCCCCCTCGATAATCCCAACCCATGATCAAGCTCATTGCCGGCCTGGGCAACCCGGGACCGGAATACGAACACACGCGCCACAACGCCGGCTTCTGGTGGGTGGACGAGGCCGCGAGGCTGCTCAAGGTTTCACTGCAGATGGAGCGTGGCCACTTCGGGCTGGTGGCGCGCGCCAGCGTGGCGGGTCAGAGCGTCTGGCTGGTCGAGCCGCAGACCTTCATGAACCTTTCCGGCAAGTCCGTCGCCTCGGTCGCGCGCTTTTTCAAGATCGCGCCCGAGGAAGTGCTGGTGGTGCACGACGAGCTGGACTTGCCGCCGGGCGAGACCAAGCTCAAGAAGGGCGGCGGGCATGCGGGCCACAACGGCCTGCGCGACATCCATGCCCAGCTGGGCAGCCCCGACTACTGGCGCCTGCGCGTGGGCATTGGGCACCCGGGCAACAAGAACGAGGTGGCGAACTGGGTGCTGAAGAAACCTTCGGCCGACGACCGCATCGCCATTGCGCAAGCGCTGGACCGCAGCCTCAAGGCCTTGCCCCAGTTGATCGCAGGCGAGATGGACAAGGCCACTGCACTCATCCACACCAGCAAGCCACCCCGGCCCAAGCCGCCGCGGCCCGCCGAAAAGCCGGCTCAGTCCGAAGCCGGCGGCGGCGCGACACCGGCGGAAGACAAGGGCTGACCTTCCTTCTGCAGCCGCTGGTATTTCTGCCAGAGCGTCTCGCGCGATTCAATGTGTGCGGGGTTGACCGGAATGCAGTTCACCGGGCACACCTGAACGCACTGCGGCTCATCAAAATGCCCCACGCACTCGGTGCAGCGCGCCGGGTCGATCTCGTAAATTTCCTCGCCCATGTAAATCGCCTGGTTCGGGCACTCGGGCTCGCACACATCGCAATTGATGCATTCGTCGGTGATCAACAGGGCCATGATCGGGCTGCGGCGCACGGCCGCCCCAAGCAAAGCCGCTCCCCCGCGGGGGGCAGCGAAACAGCGAAGCGTGAAGCGTGGGGGCTCATAGTCCTAGGCCTGAAGTGGCCTTGGCAACAAGCGCTTGGCCACCGGCTCGTTGACCATTTGCGAGACGTCGCCGCCCAACTGCGCAATCTCGCGCACCAGCGTGCTCGAAATGCACTGCAGCTCGGCTTGTGGCAGCAGAAATACCGTCTCCACCGCCGGATTCAGCTTGCGATTCATCGCCGCCATCTGCGCTTCGTAGTCGAAATCGGTGAGGTTGCGGATGCCGCGCACCACGGCGCTGGCGCCTTGCTGGCGGCAGAAATCCATGATGAGGCCATCGAACGGCAGCACGCGCACCTGGCCGGGCATGCGCGCAGCAGCTTCGGCCACCATGTCCAGCCGTTCCTGCAGCGAGAAACGGGTCTTCTTGTGGTGGGCCATCGCAACCGCCACGATCACTTCGTCGAACAGCAGCGCGGCGCGCCGCGTCACGTCTTCGTGGCCGAGGGTGAGGGGATCGAAGGTGCCGCTGTAGACCGCCACGCGGGCGGTCCCGGTCGGGGATTCGGGGGCTGGGCTCATCTGCAGGATTATGCGTGAGGGGTCCCCTGCACCCCTACTGCGCCAACAATGGCCGCAGCAGGTGAAAGGCCACGGCACCGGCCTTGCCGTGCCGGTGGCGTTGCAGGCCGAGCGTGGCCAGCTCGTCATCGCCCCAGGGTCGAGGTGCCTCGAGGTAGATGAGCCCATCTTCCAGCACCGCCTGACGGGCGGCGGCGAGCGAGGCCAGCACCAGCGCATCGTTCTGCCCTTCGGCAAAGGGCGGATCGAGAAACACCACATCCAGCCCCTGGCCGGCGCGCTGGCGCAGCGCGGCAACGCCGTCACCGCGCTCCACGCGCACGGCATCGGCCTTGAGCTTCGTGACCATGCGGCTCAGGTTGTTCAGCAGTGCAGCATCCTGTTCGACAAGCACCACCTCGGCCGCGCCGCGTGACGCCGCCTCCAGCCCGAGCGCGCCGGTGCCGGCGAAGGCATCGAGGCAGCGCAGGCTGCTCAGATCCTGACCCAGCCAGTTGAACAGGGTTTCGCGCACGCGCGAGGGCGTCGGGCGCAGACCGGGCCGATCTGCCACGGGCAGCTTCGTGCGCTTCCACTGGCCGCCAATGATGCGCACCTCTTGTGGCGCGTTGACTGGCGCCCGCCGGGCGCCTGCAGGGGAGATTTTCATGCCGCCGAGCTTAACGCCAGCGCATGACTCAAGGCTTGGCGCCCACCACCACGGTGACCATGCGGTCGGGCTGGAGCGTCTTCGAAAAGGCGCGCCGGATGTCGGCGACGGTCACCCGGCGCACCTGCTCGGTCCATGTGTCCAGGTAGTCCAGAGGCAGACCGTTCCAGGCGATATTGGCCACGTTGTCCAGCAGCTTGCGGTTGCTGTCGATGCGCAGGGCAAATCCGTTGATGAGGAAGTCCCTGGCCGCCTGGAGCTCCGCCTCGGTGGGGCCCTCGGCAACGAACCTGCGCACCACCTCGCGCGCTACCTCCACCGCCT
>Ga0070754_10003130_pt1 | contig 11822 bp, 8 predicted proteins | sample VirMetDEL_Sep_01_FD_75181 | JGI IMG/M metagenome (GOLD analysis project Ga0070754, IMG submission 75181) | Aqueous microbial communities from the Delaware River and Bay under freshwater to marine salinity gradient to study organic matter... | ecosystem: Environmental > Aquatic > Marine > Coastal... | reverse complement strand
ATTGTAGCCAATAAGCAGATTGTTTGCTTCCTTAAGCGACGAACCGATACTGATGAGCCAGTGAACAAGGAAGAAGAGAAGATTAGCAAACTCTGGTCTAACGGTGATTAGAGTGTCTGTTCTTGCCTTGGACATTGAGACAAAGAATATGTCTTATGAAATTGGCGGATTTGCTAACACGCATATGTTTCAAGTCTCAACTGTTGCCACTTGGGATGGCGACAAAGGAACAGTTTATGTTGATGCTCCCCTTGATACCTTCCAAAAATCAAATGTTGGAGTCAAGCCTCTTAAGCAATTAAAGTATGATTTGGATGACCATTTCCAAAAGGGCGGTCTTCTTCTTGGGCATAACTTAGCCGCATTTGACTTACCCGTATTGCGAGACTCAATGGACATCTTTTGTATTACAAAATACATCAAAGAAAAACAATACATTGATACTTCAAAAATTCTGCTAAAAGAACATGGTGAAAGGTTTCAACTTAAAAATTTAGTTAAATGCACAATGCAGGATTCTAAACTCATGGAGAGTGCAGACGCTCCTCGCCTTTGGAAAATGGGCCAGTATGATGAAGTAGTTGAGTATTGTCTAAAAGACACCCAATTGGTGTATGACCTTTGGAAACATGGTCAAGAAAATGGAATTGTAAAAGCCTTTTCTATTGAAAAGGGAGAACATAAAGACTTGGAGGTGAGTTGGTAATGACGACATGGGATTGGTTTTCTTTAATCTTTTTCGTTGGCGTTCTTATGCTTCTATTCTTTGCCGCATTCGGTGGTACTTCTATCACTGATGAAAGCGTTGAAGAATACATGAAGCGTTTGATGTCTGACGATAAGGGCGGAAAGTGATGGGACTTAAGCAAAAATGCCCATATTGCGGTGAAAAAACCATCGCAAGAAGAATGAAAGGGTTCTATTTAGGCTCGGATAGTCAAGCCCTTTTGTGGGAATGTAGGCTATGCCTTGGCATTTGGTCAAAGAAAACAAAGGGAGGGGAGTGATTCCCCTCCCGACGCTTTTTTTTATGCCAATTTTTAGGCCGAAACTAACGCAAAATTCTATTCGTTTGAAAAACTTATTTCTTGTAGAGCCAAATAGTCGTGCTTTTTTCTGGTTCAATTGCGAACCAAGTTATAACAAAGCCAAATGCAAAACTTAATAGAAATAAATAAAATATCATGAAATTAACCCACGGAATATTCTATTACAGCAAATGTATTTGTTCTACTTCCACCCTCTCCTATAACATTTGTAGGGGCTGGACTTCCCACTACTTCGCTCGTATCAGTCATCCCCCAAAGAGAATTAACATACAGTTTCGTTCCATCATCGTTCCAATACATGCCGCATATCCATTGAGTTGTTCCCGTGGCGGAGGAACTTCTTGCTGGACTTGACCCTTCATTCCCGTAAAAGGTAGCGGTATCAACAGTAATTTGAGAACCGATTGTAGTAGTGTCCCAAGCGGAGGATAGGGTAAATTGGTGCAGGTTTCCATCGTGTTCCGAAATCCAAACTGTAAGACCATCATCGCTAAAAGAAATATCACTTGCCGCTGTTAAAGAAAGAGTTTTTGATGTTCCTTCTGTATCTCCGCTTGCTACTTCATAGGGTGTTGAAGTAGTAAATTGCCTCAATTGGTCGTGATACACCACAAAATACTTATTTCCACCATTCCCCCAAGAACAACCTCTCATGCCCGTAGTTATGGTTTTTGTCCCAGTTATTGTAAATGTAGAAGACAAATCATATGGAGTAGCGAGAGTTGCACTCTTTATACTATTACTATGAAAACCACAAATAAGCAAATTAGTTCCATTAGCCAAATCAAAACCATCAATGGAAGTAAAATTTGCATTTCCGCTACTAATAGTTAAACGCTGGTCGTATGTTCCATTTGAATTTACAATCTTAAGTTTATGCAAAAACACGCTATCGCTATCAAATGAATTATTATTTCCTCTATTAGAAATAAACATGTCCTGCCCAAACACTCTAATTCCAGTCTGCCAACCATTGTTTTGTTCTGTAAAATTAAAATTTCTCCCATAGGGGACTTCGCTTCCGGTATCATATTTGTCCTTAATTGTTTGTAATGAATAAGCGTTAGACAACACTTTTTGTTGAGCGCAGGAACCACCGAACATAATCAAACACCTAATACAATCCAATTATTTGAGCCAATAGCAATACATGTAGCACCCTTATATGCGGTTAAAGTTGCATCGCTAGCCGCCCCATTTATGTTATTTCCGTTTCTTAAAATGCTAATACTGCTTCCTGAATCGTTAAGCAAAAAGTATTGGTCGCCTTGTGTTGAAGTAGCAGGTAAGGTAATATTTGAACTACACAATAAATATCTCCCTGCGTGAGTATCTAAGACTAACGGGTTAGGGTCGGAGTTAATATCTACAACGGGTAAAGTGGTTGTTCTTAATGTATGTCCTGCTTCAATATTAACATCACCATCAAAAACAATAGTTCCAGTAATTTTATTACTATTAACATCTAAATTACCGCCCAATTGAGGACTTGTATCATCTACAACATTAGCAATTCCAGCAGTTCCCCCAGTATCAGTTTCAGTAATATACCAAGTAGCGGTAGGAACACCTGCTGAATCTAACAAATATTGAAGCCTTATTGTTTCAAGACTTTCTAAAGTAATGGTGTCGGGAGCCGTATGTCTTTGGTCTTTAGCAAAAGCAATACCTCCTTCAAACGCTGTTGCATGTGTAATTAAAATAGGGTTGGTGTCTATATTTTTGATTGTAATAACTTGTCCGTTTGTTCCCACCACTAACGCAGCATTAGCGTTAATGTAATAATGACTAAACACAGGGGGCGCACCAACCGTTAAATCGGTTAAACCTGCGGCTGGTAATGGAATTTGGTAGTGTCTATATCCATTATTGGTGATACCAATAGCAGTAGTAGCACCACGAGTAGTTATAGTTTGTAATGTATCTCCAATCATTGTGCCTAAAGCAGTAGCACCTATTTCTTCAATAACGCCCGCGCCCGCAGTATCTCTTCCAAGAACAACATTTGTTTGAGAAACATTTTGAATTTTAGCATAAGTTATTCCATCATCTTTTACCCTCAATGCGTCCGAATTAATTTCAATGGTGGAATCATCTACCTCTACATTTAATGTAGGAACAGGGCCGGTCAAATCAGTTCCAGTTAAGCCCGCTCCAGCAGTTATGCCAGTAATATCTCCCTGTGGTGCAAGGTCAGCAATAGATTGAGCAGTAATGGTTCTAATTTCCTCACCGTTAGCACCATCTTGAATTAAAACTTTACTATTCGTTCCATGTGCAGTTGCCGTTGTTAAAGTATCTAGTTTATGTAATCCTGTCATTGTAATTCCATTGGCATCAGCAGTTAAGGTTCCTGTTTCAGTATATCCTGAATTATTATAGCCAAGGCTTAAAGAATTTTCAGTTTTATTAACAGTAAGATATTGAATACCTACATTTGCAGTTCCGTTATGGGTAATAACTGCAATAATAGTATCTCCTGCCGTATATTGAGCGACCTTATCCGCCGCAGTAGGGTTTCTTATCGTTAAAACAGGAGAAGAAGCACTACTAGCAATTAGTAAATGATAACCATTCGTATATGTTGAACTCAATGTTAAATTAGAAACTGCTGAAACTGCGACTCTTTTACCATCACGGAAAATAACTCCTGCACCAACATCAATTTGTGTTGCGCTATCAATAGTAATGTCAAAACCACTAATTGCATAGTTTTGACCTAAACCATCTGAAAGGGCTTTAATAATCCCTGTATGAGGAAAATCTACACCATCTTCAATTTGATTAGGCGTTCCGTGTGTGCTTTGCCCGTAAAAGTTCGGATTACTTACCATATTACTCAACCTCCAACAATATAAACAGTTCTAGTGTTTCTGTTGTGGAAAATGGGCCAACTCCTTGAAAGTTGGCTCTATATACTAATCTGCCAGCATTAAATAAACCAACCTCACGAATAACTTGACCTTGAATTGCGCTACCCGCTACTGATACTTTTACCTCAATAACATTTAATGTGGAGTTTGTAATTGTTAATGTGGTAGCGGCGGATAAAGGAACATCTAAATCGGTAGCGGTTGGGCTTGTGGCATTTCCTCCAAGACCGACTTCTGCGGTATCAAAGAGGCTATCTTTGATATGTGTGGCAATCAATGTTTTTAATTCATCTGTAATCATGCTAAATCTTCCTCCACTAAATCAGTAATTGTGATTGCCCCACCTGTAAATCCTAAAGGAGTAGTAAATCCTAACGCTGTCCCAAAGCCGAGAGTCCGACCTGCGCCTCCCGCACTTCTCTTCCGAACCAACAATTTAATCTCTTTGGTGTCCACTGTGTCAAGGAAATTAAAGGAGACTTCCTGTGTGCTTAAGTCGTTGCTTCTCAATGCCGCCTTCGTTTCCTTACTGGAAATCAACAATTCGGAGAAGACATCAGACAAGTCCTTGCTGTATCGGCCAAGTTGTAGTTTGATAAAGCCAGTCAATTGATGTTCCATTTCCAAAACAATGTATTCGTTCATCTCAATGTTTTCTCTTGGGATAGAGACATTTACAATATCTCCGACTCTTACTTGAGCAATACCCCTACTGTGTAAAGTAAAAGATAACTTTTGATTGAGGCGAGAATGAATCCTTAAGAGTTTAGTGGCTCGCTTATCCACTTCTTCTTGAGTTAGTAGAGTATTATCTACAACTTCTAAGGTCTTTCTTCCCCTCTTTTGAATTGAGCGAATGTCTTTACGAACTGCTTTGTGAGCATTCCCATAAACATTAATTTCATTGAAGAAATCAAAGAGGGTAGATACTTTATCAAAGTCAATGATAAGGAATTCGTCGCTGTCGTCAATAGTAATATTTGTTCTTAGGGAGTCTTCATCTTCGGGAATAATCTTGAACACATCATTTTCCTCAACAAGTTTCATATCCTTTCTATCAAGAATATATCTGATTGCAGAATACAAATCTACGCCTTGATAGTTGGGTGCTAAATACATCGGTGTGTCCGTCGAAGTAGTTGTGAATTCAATTCCTTCTTGCTCAAGTAATTCATTGATAAGGTCTTCACCTTCAAGACTAACGCTAACAGTAGAACCAATACAGGCTCTTGTTGGGTTAATTTTTAATTCTTCATTTGATAAAAGGGTAAAAGTTTCCGAAATAGAAACAATACCTTGTCCATTAAATCCTTTGGACAAGGTAAGAGAACCTAAGTTAATTCCTGATGTTTGGTCATCTTTATCTGCTCGTATTGAAATTTTTTCGGAGTTTTCTCCATCACTAAACAACATATTGTAGTCTCCAGCAGGAAGAAGATTATTGACGAAATTATTAGGTGATTTGATAATAACATTTCCATCACTGCTTTTATTGTTTAGGTCAATGGCAACAAACATGGATAATACAGCATCGTCCCTATAATTAGTGTTTCCTGATATGTCTTTTGATTCCTTATAGTGATAGTGATTTTCCATATCATACACTTTATTCTCATTCGCCATTTTAGTATATTCCGAAGACAAAGTATTCAAAAATATTTTTTCTGGCATAAAATCATATAAGCAAGTTTGGTTAGGCTGCAATATTCTGTAAGGGGTGTCATTAACTAAAGCCTCATCACAAATTAAATGATGGTCTTTATCATTTGAATTAGAAATTTCATGAGAATAAATGTGTATTAACTTAGGAGTGCCTGAAGTAGAGGGAGTTGCGCCATTCATACTCTTTGATAAAAATTCTGTGCCTTTTGTAATACTGGTTCCATCAATATCTACTCCCTCTTCTGGCACTAAATAGCAACCAGTTAAATCAATGAATTTTAAAAAGTTGTTATCTAAACTGCTAGTTTCCACATCAATAACATTTTTATGCAAATTACCAGAAGACGAAGTAATTGTAGCAGTAGAATAATTACCAGAATCAACCCAAAGTCTAGGCTTAAATGCCATATAAGCACCGTCCACTTCATATGGTCTTGCTGTTGTGAATCCTTCGGAAGTGTCTGAAGGATAATCAAATGATTTGAAATGCTTATCAGAGGATAAAGCGGCATGGAACATAGAGTTGAAGTTTATTCCTCCAGCGACACCTTTCAAGACTTGTGTAGTATTCCCGCTTTCTGCTTTGCTTTCCCCACCATCCTCAATATCAAATCTATCTAAAACAACCCCTATAAGTCCACTATGCGCTTTTCCATAATCATGTGTTATTAAATGAGTAAAGGGTCTAAAATCACTAGACACATCTGCTGAAAGGCCCATTAAGTCTGAGGTAAAAGCAAGGGGCAAAGTAATTTCTTGATTTGATACTAACGATATTCCATTTGCTTTATCGCCAGAATCTCCCCCATAAGTGCTACCTTCTGGGATAATACAACATTTAAGTGGATGTAATTCATTTGACGCTAATTCGCTAAAAGAGTCTTTATTACCTCTGCCTTTTATATTGTTGTCAGTAGATACCACTTTAAAGGCAGAAGTCGCTTTAGACCCATTATTGGTTAATATAACATTTGATTTAAATGCGTGGGATGCAGCAGTTTGTGTTGTATCTACAATTCCAAGAAATAGTCCATTTTCATCAACCAAATAGTCGCCATCTGTTAAAGAAACACTTCCTGTAAAAGCCATAGCAGCCCCACTAATTGTATTAATTGTCCCAACGCTTGTGATTGCATAAGTTTTAAATTCCCTACTAAAAATATTTTCATATTTTTTCTTAATTCTTTTTTCTGGATTAACAGGATTAAACATGAAGTCTACACATAATTCTGTTAGTCGCATTAAGCCAAACCTTTTTAGTTGAGAAATATCTTCTTCTGTGCTAAACCCGATGGTTTGAAAGGAATTGTCATTTAAAAGCAGTCTATTACCCGACTCAATAGAAGAGTCCTTTGTTTTATTATTTTCCAAAAGAAATAGATTGTAATTTAGAATATTTTTAGTTATAGCATTAGATGTTTCATGTAAAAGACTATCTTCTCGTAAAGCAGTATAAGGCAAAATATCGCTATTGATATACAAAAATAGCCTTGCATTAGATTCATCTATGTCTGTGTATCTTGCTTGTATTTGCATTTCGTTAGTAAATTGGTTCTGCATTTTTGTTTCAATTCCATCGGTGTGTATTCTTACATTGTTTAAATTAGAACCGTAGGGGCTAGTTAAGCCTCTTTGATGCGGTGGCAAAACCCTATAAGAAGAGTCAGTCTTATCTGTGTTGTTTATATTGCTTGACCCTGTATTGGGTTTAAAATTATATGCGCTAGCATAATAATTAAAATTAGATTTATTTGCGTATAAGTTGGGTATTTTCTTTCCTAAGTCAAAAACAAGCGGCTTATTTAAACCAAAATTTCCAAATGAAACACCGTGGGTTTTATAGTATGCTTGGCCGAATCTACTACTGTTGTCTCCTGCAATAGTTGTGCTTTCAATATTTAAGGGAACAATTTGAGAATTTAAGAATTTAAGATGCGGCGAAGTTAATATTTTGCCTCCCCATAAATGAGAACCATTCACTAAAACAAGGTCATTTGTCGGCTTTGCTGCTTTGTAAATCGTATTTCCAGTAGATAAATCTACGATTGTTCTATCTAATGCTATTCTAGTATTTGCCGCCGCTGTTGTGGTTAAATGAACAATATCAAAAACTAAACCTACAAATGTCTTGGAAGTTCCTACAAAGAGAGGCTCTCCCAATAAAAGTGAATAAGCATTAGTATTTGTAGTTTCAAAATACCTATCATTAATGTTGCTAAAGGCAGTAATAGTCCCAACTTCTGTAAATGTCATTTCACTAGTATCTGTGAAATAGTTTGTTTTTCTTCCTAAAGTAATGGGAATATATGGTGCAAGTTCTATTTGAGTTATATTATCTTTCTTTGAAGTAGAAACCACCTCAAAATCAATCAAAGTATTTACCGTATCAAAGGAGGATGACCCTGCGCTTCCATGTTCGTCTTTTAATAACGCTTGGAAAGCAAAGTCATTTGAAATAGATGATGGTTTATTAATTGCATATCCAATTGCACCAGCACTTGCATTTGCACTACTTGAAACTAAAGAATCACTTTCAGCACCGCTTGACATTGTGATTTTGTTTCCTGATGTAAAAATTAATCCCTTATTAGCGGCTCCTGTAAGAGAAGAGGGTTTATTCGTAGCAAGGTGAGAAGAACCTAGTGCTTTTGAGAGAACATAATTTTTCTCAATGTCCATATAGATTGCTTCTGAGTTTGCTTCAGTTAAAGCAGGAGTAATGGTATATTGTCTTGCTGCCCCACCTCCATGAGAATAAAGACTGGAAGTGAGAACCTCTCCAACATACCCATTAGCAGTAAATAGTTTTGTTCCCACTATCGGAAAATTATCAAAGTTAGGCCCAGTATTGCTAGAATCACAAGGAATTGTTGTTTGCCAAGTTTCCTGTCCTAGTGTTATGGTAAATGTTGAAGCACTTCTAACATTTCCCAATTTATTATACGGGCTATTTGTAGAATAAATAATATCTTCACTAAACAAACTGTTTAAATTCACAACTGGAGAAAGCAACTTATTAAACTTGTCTCTCCCCTGAATTTCCATAATGGTCTGACCATCTTCCTTTTTACTTTGAATATTTTCAATTTCTCCATTGAACCTTTCAATGTGTAATCTGTATTCTCCTTGAGCAAAACTCAACGGATTGGTGTTATAAGAAGCATCACTAAACAAAAGAGTAATCATTCCCTTAGTGGCATCGCAAGCAGTAATAGTGGCAAATCTTTCATTGTGATTTAAAGAAGTGAACGACAGATACATTTTACTGAACCTGCCGTTAAGTAGTGTGGTGTCAAGCATAAGTGTCCCGTCTTTGGCGTTATATGCTCGCCTGTGGAGCGTTGCACCACTTGAGGGGGTGATTGATTGTGCGGTAAATTCCCCTTCGCTCTCGGTTCTTGCATAGGGGTTTGAAGTGTCATTCTCAAAGGTGAGGGCTTGAGTTGTTCCCGATAGCGAACCGATAGTCTTCACAATCAAAATCTCATCATCAATTTTGACTTCATCACCTGTGTTCAATACGGTTCCCAAATCATACTCAGTATTGAATGAAAATACTGTGGCAGAAGTAGAAGAATTGTATGTTGTCTTTAAAGCAAAGAACTCATTCATATCCCCAGTATGGATGGTATGTCTTACACGGTATGCGTCAAACTCTTTTACCTTTCTTGGCATAATTCTTCCGTTATCAATAACTGATGTTTCTGCAAAACCACCTTTCCCGTCAATGGATTCTGTATTGTTGTGGTCATAAACATTGTAAAGTAGATTTGATTTTGTCGGAGAAAAATCATAACTTAGGTATCTTAGAGGGCCGGTAAAAACAGGAGAAGTGATTACATCATCGGCAATTCTTCTTGCATTAAAATGGCTGTCGTTATAGTCAGTATCATCTGCTGAAACAATCGTCCCTTCGTTAGTTGCAGAAGTGCTTGGACTTGCTACTTGTGCCGCATCCAAGTCTCTTAATTTATCAGTCAATTTTATCTTGTATGAGAACCTGCTGTAATCTACAACAGACTTACCAAAGTCTTGCATGGTTGTAAAAACTTGGCAGTTATCTGCATTTGATAGCGTATAACTGTTGGCTGTACCGCTTTCCCTCATAGCATAAAACTTGCGATTATGGTTCAACTCATTAGATTTATCCATGCCATCAAGATTACTTTCTCTTGCGGGGAAATAAAATAGTGGCCTTGCCACTGCCATTCTTCTCCATAACTCCCCTTCAAAATCATTTGATGCAGAACCCAAACTATCATCTTGGAGCATGCCCATTGAGACGGCAACAACGCTCCCATTCTTGGTCATTTGGAAAATAATGAACTTGGTATCTTTTGGGATTTCATTTCCTAACTTTGGTTCAAATTCAAAGGCATCACCATATTCGTCTTCTGTTAAAACTTCAGTAATTTTAGCAAAGTGATGTTGATAAGGCTTATCAGAATAAATCAGAACAAAAAAGTCATTATCTGTTAAGTTTGTAGCAGTAGGGTTAAACCTAATCCCTGTCGTGGTCAATGAATCATAGCATTTGATTCTAAATCCCTTCGTTGTATTTAGATTAGAATTTTCTGTAATAGTTCCGCCCCAACCAGTAATCGCAACAGAAGTGTCTTCTGTCGTAATTGCAGTATATATTCTATGCCCGTCAGTTGGGCTGGTGTCAATTAAATATGGGTTAGTGGGTGCATTGAAGATATTACTATCTTTTATATCTAGTGCCATTAATCATCCACCTCCTCAAATCTCAAATACAAAACAGTATCATTTAAATTAGGCATTAAGTTATTCACGGCATTAAACTCTCTTTTATTGATATTCATAATGCTCAACTCATGGAGTTCCCCCATGAATTGATTATTAGTAGTTGCCGAATTTGCCCCCGTTGCGCCTCCACCGTTAGCCCCAATGTAAAAATCTTCTGCGGCCATAGCAAAAGAAGTTGTCTGCGTATGCGTTCCAGTCTTGACCAAGCGACCATTGAAGAACACATTAGCAACTTTGTTTTGATTATCCCAAGAACAAGCAATATGATATGTGTTGTTAATATAACTTGGTTCTTGAATATGTTTGATAAAAATTGGGTCGCCCGATGAAATAGTTGTTGTTAATGCAGACTTTAAAGTAATAGTGCTAGCAGAAGGCTTACTATCAAATAGGCCAATAGATACTAAATCTGTTCCGCTTCTAGTGAATAATTCAACATTTTCAAATAACTTATCATCAATTCCTGCGCCTGTTGTCATTTTAAGAGTCGTTCCCGATGAACCGGCGAGAGCAAAACTTATTCTTCTGTATTTTAACTTGCCATCGGTATCAAAACCCTGTAAGTCAGGTACGGAAGAGTAATCATATTGCCCCCCTTCGTTTGGCAAAATAACTGCATCGCTTGTGAAATACTCCATAGAAGCAGTGCCTAATTTTATGCCTACCTTAATTTTGTATCTTGCAGGGTTATTCTCATTGTGTAGAGTATCATTTACCAAACTCACTTGAAAGTTGGTGCTATGAAAGATTCTCATTTCGTGATTTTTGCGATTTGCTCTTGGCAGATAAACTTCGCTTTGATGATTGTTCTGTGTCCCTGCGGTGTAGATGGATTCTTCTAACGCAGACATGATTTTTTTGCTACTGGAAACTATGCCTAAACCATCGCTATGGCTCACCTTTGAAAGGTTCCCAGTGGTGGGTATGTAAGTGTCGCCCGTACTGCTATGAGTCCCATAACCGTTGATTTCATAGGGAGTTAAGACACACTCAAAGGTAAAGTTGTCGTCTAAATCCCAAAGACCATAGGTAATCCCTGTTCCTGTTGAGGCCACATTATCGGTATAATCTATCGTTAAAAAACCATTACACATAATTGGAAAAACAAGCGAGCGTTGTTTTCCTGTGAAAATGGAGTATGACATAAAAAAACCTCAAGGAAGAACATTGGCTACAACAAATTCCATATTAAAAGCAACTTCTACTGTTTCGGCATTTAGTTCAAAACTGAAACTTTGAATAAAACCTGTAAGCCCAGTAGAAGTATTGGAGGTCGGAAAGTCCTTTGCCAACACTACGAATTTATTGTCTTTTTCTAAGGAGGCCCCTCTTGACCTGAATGTAAGGGGGATTTGTGCGGTTAGTGTTCCATTACTCGTCTCGGAGGCATCTGCGGCTTTTCCCCTATCAACATAATTTTCATTAACCTTGGAGTCAATCAGCACCACCAATTCATTGATTGCTTGAT
>Ga0070754_10003128_pt1 | contig 11824 bp, 4 predicted proteins | sample VirMetDEL_Sep_01_FD_75181 | JGI IMG/M metagenome (GOLD analysis project Ga0070754, IMG submission 75181) | Aqueous microbial communities from the Delaware River and Bay under freshwater to marine salinity gradient to study organic matter... | ecosystem: Environmental > Aquatic > Marine > Coastal... | reverse complement strand
TCAGTATTCGGGGTGGGGTCTTCCGCAAAGTGGTTAACGGGCAAGAAGTCGGGGAGATTGACGCACGCTCCCTAAAAGTTGTTATTGCAAAGTCTGCGCCAATTTCGCGTATGTACTACAAGGGCACCTACAACCCCGGTGAATCTAACCCGCCAACTTGTTGGGCTACTGACATATCTGTACAGAAACCTGCAGACGATGTGCCAGAAGAATCTCGACAAAGCCCTCGCTGCATGGACTGCCCACAAAACATCAAAGGGTCTGGCCAAGGGGATAGCCGGGCGTGTCGGTACCAGCAGCGTGTCGCAGTTCTTATCGCTGACGAAGACGGGAACATCAAATCAGCGGAACCATACCTGCTGTCCCTGCCGGCAACCAGCGTGTTTGGTGACGACCAGAAGAAACGTGGCATGATGGCGTACGCACGGCACCTAAACGCCCACAACACTCCGCTGGCTTCTGTAATTACAGAAGTGTGTTTCGACACCAACAGCTCTACCCCGAAACTGTGGTTTAAAGCAGTGCGCCCGCTGGCCGAAGAAGAGCTTGGGCTTGCAGTTGAGGTACAACGAAGCCCGGATGCTGCTGAGCTTGTGGCCATTAAAGTTACCAACAGCAAAAAACAAGACGAAGAAGGGGACAAGGATGAAGAAGAAAAACCTGCCGCACTGCCTCCGTTGTTCACGGACGAGGAGTCCGAAGACGAGGGCGAAGAAAAAGAAACTGCCGAGGCGGTAGATGACGCACCGAAAGTCCGTAAACCCAAGAAGAAAGAAGAGAATCCGAAAAACGAAGACTTGGCTAGTCTGCTCGACGAATTTGACGACGAGTAAGTAGTTTTTGTTTTTGGTGGGGCACCATACCGGTGCCCCTATTTTTCTGGGTGATAATAAAATGGACACAAAGCAGTTTTTAACTGCGGTGTTAGGCGATGAAGGTAAGTATTGTGCTGTAGGTATTGCCAATGAAAAAGGCGCGCCTGTACTGCACGAGTTCCGCGATAACGTAGACGATATATTGGCGGCGGCACAGGAGTTCGATAAAAGTGGACTCAATACGTATTTTGCTGTCAGTACCTTTAACGAAAACCCGCAAACAGAGAAAGATAGCCGAAAATACCGTCGACTAGCTAAGAACGTATGTCAAACAAAATGTTTCTTCCTCGATGTTGATTGTGGGGAGGATAAGCCTATTCCCGACCAAAAAGCCGGTGTGCTTGCGCTGCATAAGTTTCAAGAGGCTTACGGGTTGCCCATGCCGTCGTATGTCGTCAATTCTGGCCGGGGCCTACACGTTTACTGGGTGCTAGACAAGCCCCACTCCCCAGACGCTTGGAAACCAGTTGCTGAGAAATTCAAGGCTGCGTGCGCGTCCGCTGGGTTTGATGTTGATACGGCTGTACCCGCAGATGCGGCGCGTGTTCTGCGTGTGCCAAATACACACAACTACAAACCAAACCCCCCAGCCTCTGTGGCTGTAATGGCGGACACCGGCACCCGAGTAACACTGGATGAATTCTCCAATAAGTTCCCGGACATAGCCAAAAGCGAGTCAGACCCCGCGTTAATCCCCAGAACGTTTTCCGAGCAAGACCGGGAAGACATGCTTGCGGCTATGGGGTTGAAGAACAAAACGTTTAAATTCGGCAACTTGGTACGCAAGATTGTTTCTGGTACTGGGTGCAACCAAATTAAGCGGGCCATAGACAACCCCAACGACTTGACCTACAACCAGTGGCTTCATGTCCTGTCTATTGCGAAGTTCTGCGAAGACGGTGGCAAAGCGATACACATTGTATCCTCAAAATACGAGGGCTACAGCGAAGAAGAAACCGAAAAAATAGCGGCCGGTATAGAGAAGCCGCACTTCTGCTCTACGTTTGCCGACGATTACCCGGCGGGGTGTAAGGGGTGCCCGCACAAGCAGACTAAGATTCGCTCGCCTATATCATTGTGTGGGGAGTTGAAGCTCGCGCCCGAAGAAGGCAGCGTGGTCGAAGTGGTAGAAGTGGTCGAAGCTAAAGAGCCCCCAGCACCACCGGCACCCGTCGAATATGAAGTCGACGAAGAACAAGACACTACATTAGTCGCGCCAACAACAAAGTCATACCATGTACCGCCATATCCGAAACCGTACGCACGGGGGGCTAGCGGGGGTGTGTATCACTGCACTAAAGACAAGGACGGGGAACCGGAAGATATACTTATACACGACAACGATCTGTACATGCTAAGCCGGCTGCGTGACCCCATAGAAGGACCATGCTACTTGATTCGGCACCATACCAAACGAGAAGGCGTGCATGATTTTGTAACCTCTGGCGTTACACTGTCTTCCCCCGAAGAGTTTAGAAAAGAGATGTGCAAAAACGATATCTTTGTACGTGCTAAGAATTCAGAAAGGTTAATGGCATATATGGAAAAGTGGATTAAAGAGCTGCAGCGTACGCAAGACGAAATAAAGGTACGTACCCAATTTGGTTGGACAGAAAACAACCAGTCTTTTGTTGTGGGTGACCGAGAAATAACTGCGGTAAACACCAAGCCAAACCCACCCGGTGCCCGGACATCGCAGTATTTCCCCTATTTCAAAAAGAAGGGTTCATTGGAAGACTGGAAAAAGATACCGGGGTTCTACAATCGGCCGGGGTTTGAACCGCACCAATACATGTTCGGGTTATCGTTTGGCTCGCCACTAATGCAGTTTGTATCAGGGATGCACGGGTCTACCTACAATTTGACCAGTGCAGACACCGGATACGGAAAAACTACGGGCCAGATGGGGGGTGCCTCTGTGTGGGGAGACCCGGCGAAAGTTATCGTCAAAGGGCAAGACACGCACCATTCACTGTTCCTCCGGGCAGAAGTGTACAAAAACATCGTGCTATACGTAGACGAGATGTCCAATCTGGAAGGCAAGCAGGCTAGTGAGTTTTGCTATGCGGTGTCCAATGGGGAACAATGTAACCGCCTGAGCAACACGGGGCAAAACGTAGAGCGGTACCGGGGCGATATTTGGAACCTCTTGGTGGGCGCTACCGGCAACACCAGCATTACAGAGCGCGCTACTAAATACCGGGCCACACCAAAAGGCGAGCTTGGTCGGGTCATAAACCAAGAAGCTACCCTGCTGCTCACCGGGGAAGAAGACACTCGACTGGGGCGGGAGTTGGCCAAGCTACTAGATGAAAATTACGGGCACGCCGGCGAGGTATACATACAGCACATAATCGCAAACCAAAAAGAAGTTGCAGATATGGTAGCTAAAACCATTGATCAATTAAACATAGATGCTGGATTAACTGCACAACACCGGTTCTGGTGTGCCCAAGCGGCCGTAGTCTACGTAGGCACGTGCGAAGCTAAAAAGATTGGGCTACACACTTGGGATATGGACAACCTGTACCAGTGGTGTGTAGCACGGCTGCGGGAACAAAAAGAAAGCTTGATGGAGATGAACGTCCCCATAGCAGAGATTGTGCGCCAGTACTATGCCGAAAACGTCAACCGATTTCTGCGGATAAAAAGCAACGGCGAAGACCCGCAGATTGGCGACTTGGAAAACCTGTACCGGGGTGCTGACGCGATGCCTATCAATCAGTGGGCGGGCCGCCATGAGTATGACGTGGATAAACTGTATCTGCTTCCGGCTCCGTTCAAGACGTGGTGTCTACAGCAAAACTACCACTGGGAAAGTGTACGTACGCGGTTGGTGAACGAGATGGGTGGTAAGCCAAAGACGGTACGGTTGGGGTCGGGTACCAAAATCGACATAGGCAGCTTGTATGTGTATGAGGTTACCCTAAAAGACTTGGAAGAATGACCACGAGCAACGTTGTAACTATAGCTCCAGACGGGGTAGACATTGACATACTGGCAGACAAGTTTGTTGTAGGGGCATCTATATTCGTACCCTGTATTAATACAGTGCGTGCTAAGCGTCAGTTAAACGAGTTGTTTGCACTGGGCGACAAAAAGCTGGTGTTCCGGGTATGCGTTGTTGATGGTAAATACGGTATGCGTGTTTGGATGATTCGGGAGAAACCCGTAAAGCGCGGGCGAGGCAGCGGTCGAAAAAGGTAACTACATATTGTGCCAAAAATGTCGACATAGTACTATATAGCTACTTCATCGTTCTCCTTTGAGGTTTTGCCCCCTACATGGGGGCATTTTTTTGTTTAGATTTCCCCAAACTCTGCGTTAGACCGCAAGATTTGCTCGACAAACCGCTTGTTAACAACCATACCGCCTGTCATTTGTGCGATGATGTCGTTATTGCTGCGGGTGCGGAGCGAGCTTTCCAAGTTGCTCTCTTTGATGGGATAGTCTGGGTGGTCCCGGTTGTACTCCATAATATCCTTTAACACGTCCGACGGGCTCTCGGGGCTGTCGCCTTTCACAGCATAGTGGTACCGATCAAGCAGCGCCCCACGTCGGTTTTGGACCCCCCGCCGTATACGGTAATTAAGTGCCAGTTTATCTTGCTCAAGGCGGAATTTGGCCGGGCGGAAGCCTGCTACTTGTCGGAGCACGTCGCCAGTATCCACCTCCCCAACGATGGGGTCACCCCGCCGGGTTTCGTAGCCTTCTGTAGCTACGCGGTATGACTTGGCGAAGTTGGAGAAGGCTGTAGGTAACATGTTTTCAATAGCCCTACGGTTGTTACGCGGGTCACTGTCCATCAACTCCCTCATACTCTCCACACCGCGCAGGCCAATGCCGATTGCGGGGCCTCCGTAGCTTTCAACCAGACCCAGCACGGCATCCGCGTTACTTTGCGGGCGGTAGTTACCACGGTCCCTGAGCATCAGGTTGGTCAGGCTGGCTCGGTCTGTAATGTCCAGACCTAGCACGGCGGCTATAGCACCATAATACCAACCGGAGCCGACAGCCTTTTGTACTAGGGTGTTAAAATCTTCTTCGTCCTCTTCGCCGAACATCATGTTAAACGCCATGGCAACCGTACCGTACAGGGGTAGTCCTTTCGCCCCCAGTAATGCCCCGCCGGCACCGTACGTCCATGCCAATGCTTTGGCTAACTGCTTGGCCTCTGCAATTTGCTCCGGGGTTTTTACATCTCGGTTGGTGAGGTTAAGAGTGTCGAACAGCCCCTTAAACATGTGGAATTGCAACGCAGCAATCTGTGTTGGGTAACGCTTAAACTGATAGATCAAGCTACCGAAACCGGACTGAGCATACCGGGGCGCAGTGGTCTGTACTGCTGAACTGTTGGTGTACTCCATGAAGTCAATAGCTTCTTGCGCTAGCTCCCGAAGCGAGTCGGCGTTGTCAGTAAGCTCTTTGTTGGTTACTTCCGCAAACGGCTTGCCAAACTTTTGCTCTACCGCTGCTATATAGTGACTACCTGCACTTACCTGCCGGATGAACCGCTCGCTGTGGTTGAACATAAAGCCGGTTAGCGCAGATACCTTACGTAAGAAATTAGAAGTGGGGCGATCTAAAGCCGCATCTTCCATAACAATAGTGCGCTTGTCCTGCCCGGTTTCCAACATACGCTTGGTTAGTGGGGCTAGTATGTTATTGATTTGTTGCTCGGCTTCGGTACCGGGCTCTAGGTTGGTCAGACCAATGTCGTACCCCATGATGCCGGGACGCTGGCGCTTATAAGACCCCATGTAGTATTTCATGGCCTTATTCATTGCCGACGTGCCCCGTACAAAGCCGAATTTTGCGTTGAGCTGTGGCCCCACGATAGTAGGCAGCGTAACTAGGTTAACGGCAACAGAAGACGGGTTAAGGCCCAACGTCCAGTTAAATATGCCCGCCCTTATGTTACGTATAGTGGGAGATGTGCGGGGGTCTTTAGCAAACTCTGCATAGCTAAGCAGTCCGAAGCCCATTTCCTCTGTCTGGTTTTTGGTACCGGCGACCATTATGGCCAAGTCCCGGTTAAACGTGTCTTCTGCAAACTCTGGGTCTGTTTTGATTTTCTCTTGTATGCGATTCTGCAACGCGGAAATACGCGGTTCGTACAACAAGTTTGTGTAGCTGTTTATGTTGATTTGTTGGCGGTTTTGAAACGCTTTCAACGGATTAACTTCATAGCCGGGAATGTTTTTACGCTTTTTGTGTCCTTGCAGCAGTGCCTGCTCCGGCAGTGTGCGGAACAGTATCTTGTCCAGTTCGTTCAGGAACTCTTGCTTGGCGGCGGCTTCCTTCGGGTTACCCTCCGGGATATTCAGCCCGTCCACAAGTTTTTTAAGCTCCAAAGCGGTTGTCGTGGACAACGTTCCACTCATACTGAAGTCGTTCTTAATTTGGTCAAGTGACAGACGCTCCACGCTCCCCTTTTTTACCGTGACGTCGATACCGGAGTTCAGATAGTCTTCTGCGGCTTCTTGTTCGGCCTCAGTTTCAAACGCCATGAGTGCAACTTCCATCTGGCCGGACGGGTCTTCACCTTCAAAACGCAGCCAGAATTCACCACTACGGTCCAAGGGGAAGTACGGGTCGATGATGCCCGAGGTCATTACCTTCTTGAAGATACGCTCTTTGACTGCACGCTTTGTGTTGTTGTCCAGCTCAAACATTTCCAGACGTTGTTCAATCGCGTCCAGAATCTTGGCGTTTGTTTTTTTGTAGGTATCACGCAGCTCTGTAAACACGTTTTGCTGTTCTTTGGTCAGCGACTCTAAGCGATTTTTTAAGTCCCGGTGTAAGGCGACCTTTTCCGGGTCCGGACTGGTTATTTCTATCTCAGTAGCAAAGTCTTCCGCAGGTAACATGTTTTTAGCCTCATCTGCGGCCGCCTTCGCCTCCTTACGTGTTTTAAACCCCACCCCTTCCTCCCCGTACGCTTCCTGCAGATTCCCGTTGTTATCAATGTACTTGTACCCGTAAGAGCTATAGTTAGTCTCGGGTTTGGTGGGGTCAACTTCGTTAATGGTTGCGTTGTTTACCACGTATTCAAAAGTTTTCAGGGCTTGGGTATCGCCTTTGAACGCATTAACGAACTTGGTGTTTTGCTCACTAAAAATTTGGGTTTCTTTGGTACGCAGCCCGTCCTGTTCCGCTAGCAACTGTTCAAGCTCTTTCGCCATACCACCAATCGAAGTGTCTTTCAGCATCCGTGCGTGGTTTTGCAAAGATAAGCCGTCCATCATAGCGATGCGGGCACGTCGGGTTAGTCGTCGACCTGCAGAAGCTAATTTTCTAGCCGACTGCTGCAGTATATTTTCGCTAGGAAACCCAATGTTGGGATTCATTATGTACTGCGCAGCCTGCTCGTGACCTTCTGAAGTGGCAATGTCCAAATAACGGGACGCAGAATAGGTACTCTCTGGGGATACTACAGCCTGCAACGTGCGTAGCGTTTCCCCCAGAAGTGTTTCCGGTCGGCTTTCGATACCGAATATGCGGCTGATCGCGCTAACAAACTTGCGCCACAAGGACTGCTTTTCGTTCCTACGCTTAGCGGCCGCCAGCTTTTTCTGGAAATCTGGGTTGGTATATGCCTCAATAGCAAACTCACGGAACGAATCCATACCGTAAGCATGGGGCACTAGAGTTTTGGCTTCTTCGTAAAGGCCCTTCAACCGCTGAGTTATAGGTGAGCTAGCCCGGCCCAAAGTTTCATCCAGCACCAAGTGTCCGGCTTCGTGCAATACCGTATGGTTAGTTAGGGGCACAGACCGGTTTATCTGTATGCCGTCGGTGACTGTAAATGCCCCGGCAAGCGGGTTGCCCTCAAGACTTGTCAGCGTGTCTGCAAAAGTTACAGGTGTGGCTTTCTTAGCCTTGTCCTGTAGCCGTTTTACTGCTTTTGCCAGATTCCGCGCGATGCTTTTTGCTTGCGGATTGGGCGAGTCTTTCGCAATTTGGGTCAACGCCCCAACTAAATCCCCTGCTTCCAGTTTTGCTTGGGTTTCGGGGGAAGCCGGACCTGCCACGTTACTAACAGCGTCGGCCCGCAGATAGTCCATCATTGGGTCGAAGCCCAATTCGTCCATCATTTCGACAGCATCTTCGTAACTGTCTGCGGTTTCGTCGATTACATATTTGGTATCTAACGCTTCATCCGACAGGTCTTTTACGTTTTGGTCAGTCGGGCCGTCAGATTCTGGTACGTCTTCTATGTATTCATCCGCAAGCGCTTTGGCCTCTTCATCTTTGTAAAAACCGCCCAAGGTTGGACCGCCCCTAGCGGTATCTCTGTCAGCGAGACCATATTCAGCGAACGTGGGGTTTGCGAGCAGGGCTTTAACTCGGGCTTTTGTGGCCTTGCTGGTGCGCTTTTGTACTTGTAGTCCGCTGAGCTGCCGTGCCAAAACTTCCGCTTGTTTGCCTGTGGGTGCTTCGTTGACCTTGTTGATGATGCTTCGGGCTTTAGCCTTAGACACGTTTAGGGGAGCTAGGTCTTCTTCGACCAAATTGATAGGCTGTGTGGCCCCACTACGCGCTACTTTAGTGGCTATGTCCGCAACTTCTCTAGCAACGTCAGTCTCTTCTATACGTTGCTGTTGTCGCCTAGCTTCGGTCAAGTACTGATCTAGCGTAGCATTTGTTTCTGGGGACAGTTCGCTGCGCACAAACTGTATTGCCCGTTCTGCCTGCCGGTTAGTCTTTGCCACTTTTACGCCGGGGTCAGTAGGCTTAACCGAATCGAAAGCCATACTGCGCAGCCCAATATCTAGTGGGTCAGCTTCTGTAGCGTTTTGCTCGAAGAACTGTTTGCCGGAGGCTGTATCTTGTAAGGTTTTCGCTATTTCTGGCTGATTGTCCGTGGTTGTTGCGCTTTCTGCCAGCGCTAGAGTGTCTTCGCTGCTACCAAAATACACACGCGCAGAAGCTTTTTGGCTGTACCGGTTCCTCTTGTTTACCGCTGTGTCCCGCACGGCCAACACTTTTTGGACGTCTGTGTCAAAGCTGTCTGACTTCCCTCGCGGTACAGGTTGTATCTCTCCGGCTTCTTCCTGCTGCCGCAACCGCTCCCGTGCTTTATTAAACGCCCGTACGCGCGCAGCCCCTTGTCGCTCTAGTCTGGCTCTCGCGCGGTTAAACGCTTCGACTATAGAGGGGGTTTCCGGTGTTGTTTCCGGTGCTGTTTCCGGTGCTGTTTCCGGGGCGCGCATACCCTCTGCTGCTCGCTGTAGTCGAGCATTTATTTCTTCTTGGCTAAGTTCTTCTTCGGCCTCCGCCTCTTCCCGCTCAATACGTCGCTGTTCTTGTGCAATTTGTTCGTCTATAGGCGCAGGCTCGGGTTCCGGTGTTACCGGCGGCGGTGTTACTTCTTCTGCTTCTTCTACGGGCGCAGGCTCAGGTTCCGGTGTTACCGGCGGGGGGGTTACTTCTTCTGCTTCCGGTTCCGCTTCTGCTTCCGGTTCCGCTTCTGCTTCCGGTGTTACCGGCGGGGGTGTTACTGCTTCTGCTTCCGGTTCCGGTGTTACTTCCGGTACGGCTTCTGCTTCCGGTACGGCTTCTGCTTCCGGTGTGGGGGCCCCACCACGTTGGCGTCCGGGGGCAATAAGTTCTGCCAAGAACGCCACGATACCACCTACACCGCCGCCCAAACCGGCTGATTCGGGTACACCGGCAAAAGTGTCTGTGTCGGGGTCGTAAACACCCTGTGCAATAAGATTCTGGCCTACTTCCGCTGCAGATTCCTGTATGGCTTCTTCTACGGCACCCTGTGCAATACGACCTGTTCGGGTTTCTGTACGTAGACGGTTAATTTTACCAGCAAACGTTTCCGCAACTTCTTCCGCTACCTTCTCGGTGTTGGGGCCTAATACTCTCCGCGCTCTACTAACCACACTCGCTATCGGCAACATTTCTGTACCGCCGACCAGTGTACCCAGCCCTGCGGCGCGGCTTATTTCTTCTTCCGTAGCCCCCGCTCGTTCGGCGCGTTGGCCTGCTTCACCCGCCCCGCACTTACACCCAGCCCAAGACCCGCTGCCCAACCCAAAGGACCACTAAGCCCCGCAGCCAAGAACGGTAAAGTAGAACCTAGCCCCTCCATCAAGGAGATAAACGTGTTGTCTTCGTAGGCTTTGCCGGGGGCCAGTAATGAAGATTCTTGTACTGCCCGTCCGGTTTCGGTAACGGCACCTCTCGCTGCCTGCTCTGCTTCTTCGGGCAACGCAAAGGCTGTACCAAAAGCCGAAGACTCTAACAGCCCCGCAGCACCCCGCCCAATAGCTTTCGCCGTCTCGGGTATATACCCCAGTAAACTTGTTTCCGGTGGTGCCGGAGTTAAATCCAACCGCTCGCGTGGGGCTTCGGGTTTAAACTCCGGTTGGGCAGATTGTTGGGCAGCTAGTCGGCGCTGTATAGCCGAAACCACTTGGTCGCGTGTAGCACCTTCCGGCCCTTCAATAGAATATGTCTTCCCACCGGGGCCTTTTATAGAATACGTAGGCATACTTACACTACTCAGTGATTGTCATTTCTTCTGCGAACTCATCTTCTGGCATAAACGTCTGTGCTGTAGCGGTGGCAAGAGCATTTAATCCCGAGCTTTCTGCGGTGCTACGAATATAGTCTTGTATTTTTTCTTGCGTTCTTCGTTGTAGAAGTTCGTTTATTTCTGTTTCTGACAACCCACGAGCCACCGCGCTGTTTTCTACTTCCTCACGGATTGCTTGTTGTTCAAGTGGGCCCGTAAACAGTTCCATGGCTCCTTGGTTAAGTGCCGCCCTAGCTTCCTGCAGTCGGCCCTGTGCGCGCAGTCTTTCAACCCGTTCTTCGAGGTTCACCCTCTGCTGGTTGTATTCGCGCTGTACTTCAATATCTTCGCCCATCAAATCAAGGCGTCGATTTTCTCGGGCAGCTTCAGCGGCTGTAATTTCTTCGTTCTGCAGTGCCTCTACAAGCTGTAGTCTTCGGGCATCAATCTCGCGTTCTGCCGCATTGAGGGCCTGCGCCCCTGCTGCCAAACTTTGTCCAAGTCCCCGGCCCCGGCCGCTACCCATCCCGGTCAAGAATGTTGCCAACGCCCGCATCGGGTCTTCTTCCTGCGCCCGCAAACGATCAAGTTCTTCTTGGTAACGAGATACTGGCTGCTCTGCGGTTTCCGGCTGTTCCGCGCGCTGGCGTGCCTGCTGTCTTGCTAAGCTTGCCAAATAGTCTTGGGGCGTGCGCATACCTGAAGGTTCTGTACCCTGCATACGGAACGGTTCGCGCACCTCTGTAATACGGTCAACCAATGCACTTAACCCCGCCGGTTCTGTAATAGGTGCGGGTGCCGGGGTTGTTGCCGGAGTTTCGGGTGTTGGCTGTCCAGTGAACGGGCTTGTTATGGCTTGTTTTATAGCTTCCAACGCCATGCGCCTACGGGACGGTGGTACGCCGGGGCCTCCCGGCTCACCAAGCAAAAGCGCCCCCAAACCCGCATTGGGGTCCATACCCACTAATTCTGCAAGGTCTTCGTTGCTCATACGCGGGGCGGTTTCAGGGGGGGTTTGTTCCCTACGCGCACGACGCCCGGTACTTACGCCCCTTGTGGGGGTTTGCGTTGGAAGCCGGAGTCTGGGTGATTGTCCCAAATCTGTGCCGGGCATGTTTCTACCAATTTTCGCCATACCCTCAACTATATTAGGCAACCCAATTGTTGGAAGCCGGAGTCTAGGCGATTGTCCCAAATCTGTGCCGGGCATGTTTCTACCAATTTTCGCCATCCACTCCACTGGGGCGAATCTGTCAGGGACAAGCATTTCTAACCCACCACGAACCGCGCCAGTCAAGTTTTCCATTTGCGAGTCAGCTACACTAGCCCTACCGGTAGGGATATAGGGACGCTCCGTAACCTCAGGTTGCGCTTGTCTTGCACCTTCACTGCCGGGGGCACCTGCCATCTCAGCTAG
>Ga0070754_10003126_pt1 | contig 11829 bp, 14 predicted proteins | sample VirMetDEL_Sep_01_FD_75181 | JGI IMG/M metagenome (GOLD analysis project Ga0070754, IMG submission 75181) | Aqueous microbial communities from the Delaware River and Bay under freshwater to marine salinity gradient to study organic matter... | ecosystem: Environmental > Aquatic > Marine >... | reverse complement strand
CTTGCGACTTTATAATTTTTACTAGGCCAAGATAATTCTTTGTCTAGGGCTTTTTTCTGAGCGTCTGTACCCTTGACCGCACCTCTAATTTGAGCGCGAGTTACAGAAGCGTCTAAGTCTGCACCGCCCTGATCTGGATCAAGTATAGCAAAACCAACCTTATTTTTTGTAGCAAGACCACCAAGAGCGAATTTTTGAATAAGACCGCCAAAAAATTTACTAGCTCTTCTAAACTTAATCCTGCTGTCAGATTTACCAACACCTTTTTTGTAATCTACTGCTTTTTTAATTATTTTTCCGGGAGTAACAAATTCGTTTTTTGCGTCTAATAATTCTGCTATAGGGTCTGCTTCTGCATACTTTGAAATTTGTTTTGATCTTTTTTTTCCTGTAAAATCAAAAGGTTTTTTATCCCCTGTTGCTTTACCTGCCAAAGAAGAAGCAAAGCTTTCGTACAAGAATCCAGATATAGAATCTTTTGCGTTTTTATCTTGAGAGACTTTACTTTTAGTCTTTGAACCAAAAGCAAGCTGCGCAGCAGAGTCTATTATAGGCTGAATTTTACTTAAAGCTTCAGAAACAACATCTTCAAACCCAACGTCTTTTGGTGCTAATATATTTTTATCAACATTTGCTTTAACAGTGGCTATAGTATTTGAATTCTGACCTTTTCTGGGCTTAATTCCTAACTCGCCTAAAGTTGCTTTGTAGCTTCCGTCAGTAGAAACACCAGCTTTTCCTCTTGGTGCAATTTGTCCAATAATAGGATTGGATTGAGAATCTCCTTGTAGTCTAACAATTCCCCCATCTGCATACCTATTATTATTCATTGCCGCAAGAGTACCTGCACCAATTTTGTTCACACTACTCTTACGTATAACAAACTCTCCCGGCGTAAGCATAGCCGGAACAGTATCTCTGTTGCCAGTTCCGGGAACTACACCGCCCGTTGCAAACCCAATGGGACCGCCAGCATTTCTTGTAGTAAACGCGCCACGCAAGCCACCAGCAAAGCTACCAAGACCTTTTGCTATCTTAAAACCCGCAAAAGCACCAAGAAGTGGTATTATAGGTTTTAAAGCATCAGCAACTTTGATTAAAGCATCGGCCAAACCAAGCGTTGTTTTGACTAAAACTTGGAAACTTGTAGTTTCGCTTATGCTACGAATCAGCGCTAAAAAGTTTTCTCGCGTCTTTTGTATTTGAACAGCTAGTGCTTCTTGCGCTGTTTGTGCATCTTTATCTAGAGAAGTAGAACCAGCAACGGCGGCGGCTCTTGCTCGCTCTGCGGTTTCAAACTGCTGAATAAGCGGAATAACTTTACCAATCTGACGGAATCCACCAAGTTCTTCTGCAATTTGAACAAACCTAATGTCACCTTCCTCAAGACCTTGTAGAGACTGGCTCAACTGACGTACAGCTTCAAATGGTCCTACAAACTTACCTTCTAAATTAGTAAGCTCAACGCCATATTGTTTTAAGAACTCAATAGTCTTAGGTCTTTGTATACGTGTAAAAATAGTTCTAAGACCTGTAGCAATACTTTCTGCACTTTCTCGCGTTGTCGCACGAACACTTGTGAACAAACCAAGAAGTTCATTAAGATCACCACCAGCAGATTTAAACACACCACCAGTACGGCGAACAGCAGAAATCAAGTCGCCAGATTCGACCGCAAACTGACCAGCAACAGCGTTTATAGAACCAAGTTGACTTTCAAGCGCACCTACACCTTGACCAAACTGAGCAAGAATAGCAACCGCGCCCTCTGCCGTTTTCTCTATATTCTCAAACGTAGGAGCGAGGGTTGTCTTTGCTAAAGCGGAGAGTGCAACCTCTAGCTGTGCAGCCTGAAGACCCGTTTGAGCTAGAATTCTAGATGTAGCAAGAAGATCTTTACTGGAAGTACCAAGACTTGTAGAAAGATCTGTAATGGTACTAGTAATATTAGAAAGAGCTTGATTCGTAGCTCCCGAAACTTGCTTAATCTTGATAAGCTCTCTTTGAAAATCAATTGATTCTTCTATTGCAGCAGATAGCCTATTGGCAAACAAGCTAACAGCCCTATTAGCAATACTAAAAGCAGCAAACCTTTTGACAGATACGCCAAAATTCTTACCAAGACTCTTAGCGCCTTTGTTTAAGTTGTTTACTTGTTGATTTACTTGAGCTATTTGCCTTGTGGCCTGTCTACTACCTTGTACATTCAGATTTACATTGACACCGTTAAGCTGTCTTTGTATCTGACGAACGACTTGGTTTACATTTCTAGGCGCTTGTAGCTGTAATTGTGCAGTTAAAACAAAACGTGACATATTGTCTCTCTGATTGTGGTTTTATTTCACTCTACCCAATTAACTTTCCGTGGTTTTTACTGTTCGTCTCTTTCTCTTTGTTGGTACTGTGTAATCAGCTTTAATTACATAATTACCGTTATCGTCCAGAAGGTTTCCTTCTATATCAACCCTTTCTCCTTTAGCATTGATATAATGACCTAAATCATTAATTTGTCTACCTTCTAAATCTACTAACTGTTCCTTGTCATTTACTAAACTACCTTCATCATTTACTAAGTTAAAGTGTTTTAACCATTGATTTTCTGGTAGAGAGTTCTCGTCATCTGGATTATAACTGTACATCATTTCCGCCAGTGCGCCAGCAAGGGCAAACGAAACGTCGTCAGATGCTTTGTCGTTATATTCAGCTATATCTTTATACACTTTTTGTCCGTTTTCGTAAAAACTACAAGCAGATACCAAGTAATCAAATCTAGCGTTGTCGGCAATACTTTCTGCTGTGTTTTGTTCAAAATTATTTTTCTCTATAAGAAGTTGTCTGAGAGAGTTTCTTAAAACCCTCATTTGAATTGCAATCTTCTTGCCGTCGTCGATGGGAATTTTCTTTTTACCGTCACCAAGATAAAGTTGTTTTTCTAATTTTGCAAGACTTTCAACTATTTCAATTTCTTCTTTCTGTTGATCTTTACCCCAGATTCCTCTTTTTTCCATTACAACGGCGAGTTCTTCTTTTGTCTTAATACCCTCATCAAGACACTCATTCCATATTTTAGCCCTGTATATGTCGGCCTTTCTGATAGCCTGAGCGCTTGGTCTAGAGACATAAAATTTAATTACAGAGCCGTCTTCTTTTTTTACTTCTACTTTTTTATTACTCATTGTTTCCTTCCTTTCTTATTTCTTTTATCGGAATGTTTTTTTGATATTTTAACCAAGATACATTATATTGACTTAACTCAGCATCAATGTTCCTAGCTTGAGTGTTTCCTTTGTTTAAAACTTCTTCTCTAACCTTTTGGTAGATTTCGTACATTATCTTTTTCTCTGGCGTTACAGACTCTCCTTTCTCTACTTCCCATAAAAAACCAAAATGTGACTCGATAGAACTTAAAGCTCCTATCATTGTTGTTTCTACTTTCTTTTTTAATATCTTAGAAAGCCTGTCTTTCGAGTCTGAAACATACTTGTCTTCTTTTATTTTTTTATATTCAGCGTGCTTTCTTATTAAATTTGAATATTCTTCCATCTTTATCTCCTAAACTTATCCTTGAATTGTTGGTTAGATTGATTGCCTATCTCAATCCTTTGATCTTGAAGTTGATCTTGGTTAACAGAACCTTGCCTCTTTATCTGATTAAATCTTTGTTTTTTAAGCACTTTTGCATGATGGCTGTTTAACTCATTAATTTTTTGGGCATCTTGTCTATTATCTGCCATTAAAAATACTTCTGAAGAATTTGCTATTTTAGGATTGGAAAGCTTATCATCTACTTCAGATTGCATAGCCTGATCTCTTTTTTCTTGAGCTTGAACCGCAAACCACCCGTCTAAAAGATCGTCGTCTTTTATAACTTCTTCCGATGGTGATTCACTGGATTCATACACATTATCGTACATTCTAGACCAAACAAGAAGGCTTTTTTGATCTGGAGAAAGCTGTCTATCTTTGTTTTTAAAAAGGCTATAGGAGTTAGAATCTCTTAGAACCCATGTAGACCGCCAAGGCTCATTTCTAGCTAGCTCTCTAATGTCAGATTCAGGAAGTAATAGCCTGTAGTAAATATTAGATATAAGCTCTAATCTAAGTTCATCAAAATTACAAACAGTGTCGTTTTCAAATGCGCAACGTTTAAAAAACTCAGATATCTTGGCTAGATTAGCAATACCTTCACATGAATTAGAGAAGTACTTAGACTTCTTTTCTATCATTTGTGATAGTTGTTTTTCTCCTGCTCTTATTCCTTTTCTTATTTGTTCGCGTAAATTACTCCTATGTCTATTATTATAAATTTCTCTCTTTAGTCTTTCTATATCTTTCTTTAAGCCTTCTTCTCTTTCGTCGTCTTCGTATGTCCACAACCCTTTCGATATCATCCATTCTATAATTTCATCTTCTGTTTTTAATCCCTCTTCTAAGCATTTATCATACTCTTCCTTGAACTTTTCATTTATAAAAAACTCATCTTCTAGCGTGGGTGATTTTATACAAATATTTTTTTCTTTTGATTTTATGTAATATACACCCGATCTTATCCTAGATATAAAATACTCCCGCTCATGTTGCTTCATAGAAAACCTCATGGCGGGAGCATGTATACATTTTATTATCCTTTCCTGATCCACATTACTTGCTGTCCTGTAAAGCTATCGCTCTGTGAATTATTAAGGGTTATAAACACCAACTGATCTATCGTTGTTGTCATAGGAAAATCCAGCAAGAACAGTAACAGCGTCCCAATCATATGGAGCAGCTAACAAGGCGGCGGGAAGAGCGCTTCCACCAGTACCCATAACATCAGTGTCATTGTGACCAAGTTGAGTAACATCCAAGTCATTGAAGTTAGTGTAGGAGTAAGTATTTGAAACGTTACCACCAGTAGCGTCACCGCCACCATAACTCACAGAAGACAATCTGTTCTTGCCGCCAAGGTCAAAACATACACCACATCTTAGTGGAATCCAAATTCTTTCTTCAGATGTATTGTTACCAGAGTCTTTTGTTTGGAATAGTGCAGGGTCTCCAACTTCAGAAGCTTCAACAAAATCACCAGAAGTAGAAATAGCTTCGATTTCACAAGAAACTTCAACGGGGAAGTTAGCAGGACGATAGTAAGGAGTTTTTCTACCGAGTTCCAAAACATCATCGCGACTAAAGTCGGTGCTAATACTCACATTTTGAAGGTGAATTTTTGGCGTTTTAGCGGTATTGTCAAACCCATTACCGTAAGCTGGTGCGCCTGCTCCGTAAATGCTTTTTGGAAGAACAGCGAACTGCATCAAAACATCTTCTCGTCTTTGAATACCACCAGAAGCAGTGTGGTTAGCATCTCTACCAGCCGCCAATGCCATTGGGTCATCGTTTCCATCAAAAAGCGTTACATCAGTATTACTAATACCGTCCGCTGCTGCTCCGGTAAGCCACTGCTTGTCGTTTCCGATCAAGGTGACAGATTCTGTACAGTTTCCATCCACAGGAAGACTGTAGCTAACACTGGAAATATACATACCCGTACAACGAACTTCTACTTCAGCTTTTCCGCCATTGTCTGTTGCTGCTGCAACGTGGTCGAATTCTTCTCCAAAAATACCAAGAGAAAGGTCACATCTAGATTTTGATCGAGCGAGAAGACCACTAGCATTTGTTCCAGTAACACCCGTTGAAGCCATTAGATAGATAAGCGGGTATCCGTCAATGACCTTTTCTAAAGTTACTTCGATATCTGGAGTACCTTCGATGTTCTCATAAATCTCAATCTGACCAAGTTCAAAAGCTTGCTCTAGGTTGAAACTGGTAGTCATGCCGATACTTTGAAGCCCGTGAACCGTTCCAGATGCAACGGGCATGTGTCCACTTTGCGTTATTTTAACGGCTTGACAGGAATATAGAATTCTATTATTACTTGACATTTGTTGTCTCTCCTTTTTGAAGAAAAATTTCTATTTTATTATACACAAAAACTTTAAATATTTGTTTTCACGCCCTCGGTGGTGTATCTTACAACTCCTCCGAAAATATCCTGTCCTACCATACTCATATCTTGAACCCTAACATTTGTAAATCTTAATTTTCCTCCGTTATGCAAATATAATAAATCTGGATACCGCAAAGCATTAGCAACTGGAACACCTCTATAGTCTAGTGGGTAGTCACCGTCATCGCTAATAGAATTAATATCCAATAAACTTATGGTCTTATCACTCTGTAGTGAAACTACATCGACAAGTTTGTTTCTAGTAATTTCATCTTCTGCTATACAGTGAAATAAAACATCTGTATAAACCCACTGACCTCCTCCTAGTTGATAGCCTTTAAAACTTCTAGTAGGTACAGCCTCTATAGCAATCGCTGGAAGCTGTAATCTAGCTTCTGGCGGTACGTTCCAAGAAGATTTATCTTTTTCATAAAAAGAACTTGTCGGCTCCATTGTATCAGTTTGAATTTCCCTAAGCCAAGGTACATTATTAGCATAAACTACATTTATCCATTTATAACTATGTTCAACTTGAACTTTAGAAGTAGTAGGAATAGCAGAATCAAAAATAACTCTTCCGTTAAAATAATCTATATAGTGTTTATATTTTCCAACCCCTGAACTTGGTTGAAATTGATCATTGATATAAATACCGGATATTCCGGGATTATCAGAGTCGTCTCCAACTATAGGTGAAGGTGAATAATCAACTCCACTTTGCCACACCCAATTTTTTCTAAATCCTTCCCAAACTTGACCTTCTGTATAATTTGCGTCAGATGAAAGTCTTAATTTACTATAATCATTTCCGTCTGGAGAAATTTCCCCCAACGTAACGTTAAAGTAATTCCCAATATCAAGTAATGCCCAGTCAAAATATTCAACTAAAGCATCTTGAATACCATTTGTTAAATGGTATTTTTGAATATCGTCAATGCCTTTTAATCGTTGATAACTCATTTTTCAAATATTCCCATAAGTATGGAAGATATTTCCTTATCTTTACCTGATAAAGCTCTAGTTATGAAGTTATTACCTACAGTTCCAGAAAACGAAGGAGAAACCCTAAAAGCCCTACCTTTAGTCATTGTTCCGCCGCCAGATCTACCTTTACTTCCGGGTTCATAATTATATCCAACAACTATAGTTTTGTCTCCAAGTGTTAATAACCAGTTTAACCAATGAAGATCAGCACCCTTTTTTGTTATAACGTGTCCTTCCGAAAGACCAAGTAAGTTTAAAAACTGACTAGGTTGACATTCAAAGTCAATACCTCCAGATAAATTGTCGTTAATCTTTTTTATTTTTATCTGAGTCGAATCAACAACAGAATTTACTATTTTGTCTACAGCCAAGTCTGGAGTTCCGGGAATAAGGCCAAACTGAGCATTTAATGAACCCTGTTGCCCTTGAGCTAAAATACTCTGTATCTCAGGTTGGGATCTAACCCAAGACTCAACGTTTTTTTTAAAAACTCCTAATACTTTCCTATTTTTTAGTCTAATCTGATTATTCATATACTCAGCTATCGCTTTATTAATCTTTTTTTCGATTTGCTGATTACTTTCAAGTAGTTTTAAAGTTATCATATCATTCCCAAAAACAAGCAAAATATCTTTCTTGTCCTATACCCATTGGAAAAGGCTCGCCCTTTTTCTGAAACCTAAACTCCCTCAACTCTTTGATTGATTTATGTACAATTATTTCTTTTGCTCTCATTATCTTGGGTAAATCTGTAGCAAAGAAAATCGTTTGAACACCTCTATCTGGAACAACTATGTTACCTCCGGGATTGACCCAGCTTTTACTATCCCAATATACTTTTAACTTAATGTCTTCAATTTTTTCCACTTCTTTAATTGTTTTATTATTCCTCTTATAGTTTCCGCCCCCCGGTCTTCTATGACTATTTGGAGATCTATTATCTGGAATATTATTGTATGAATTGTCAATTACTTCAACTTTCTCTATATATACTAATTGACATGTAACTCCGAATATATTAAATGTCGAATCAACTACATCGTAGTATTTATCGAATACTGACTGAGGTATTGTAATAGGCATAGTAAACCTTATACGTCTGTTGGTGAATCGCCTGTGTAGTATCTAGCTTCATCCATTCTATCTTCCAGTCTAGTAAACAAAGTACCAGAAGGAACAAAGGAATTTAAGTCTGGATCTCTTTTAGAAGTAGAACCAGTTTTGGTTTGGTATACTACCATAGAACCATTTTTTATAGTGTTGGAACCAATTACTGGTTGTAATACATCTGACATTTTTCTCTCCGATTGTTACGATAATTGAATTTTGACCCAACTTGTACCATTAGCTATCATCAAATAATTGTCACCAGTGCTAAACGCCATTACTCCTGCCTGATCCGCCGATATATCATTGTCCGTATATAAATTAAATGTAGGAATCGCTAGGTTCCCGCTGCTATTTATTATTTGAGTTACACCCTGTATATCATCAAACCTTAAAGGTCTAAATACTGGATAGTCACTAACACAACCACAATCTCCAGATGGTCCAGCAAAAACTTGACTAGGAGGTTGTTTTTTAAACAGTAATCTTTGGTCAACAAGACCACTTAAACTAAATACGTCGTCTGTCCCCGTAGTGCCATCTAATTCAGTTCTAAGGAATGGCTCTAACTGCCTTCCTCCAGAATAAGTTACACTTTCTCCAGAAAACATAATTCCAGAATTACCAACAATAACTCCAGAAGAACGAAAAGAAGAATCTTCAATGGCCCCTAATACATCCAATGTAAACTCAGGATATCCTAGAATTCCTAATCTTTTGTTTTGATTATCCCAGACTATGTTTTCATCATAAGAAAGTATTTGTTCAGATCCCCAAAACGCAAGACCGCTTGCTTTTGGTTCCCTAAAATCTGACTGGCCGCTAGCTGTAAAAACAGAAAACTTGCCGGGGTAAGTTACATAAACTTCTTTTAAACCAGCTGGAAAATTAACTATATTGTCAGAATTCGTGCTTTCTACGGCAAATCTTGACTCTATATAATGGTTTACCGTATCAAAACCGTAAACACCAGATCCAACTTCGTAATCAGTGCCATTTGAAATTGCGTAGAAAAAAGAATCCCCAGAAACATACGCTTCAGAAAACCTACTAGAACCAACAAAAGCGCCATCTAGGTCTAACCTGCCGGTTCCAATAGAATAAGTTTTCTCTTTTATTCTATCCGCTAATTTTATATTTGACATAATTACCTACTAGGATACAGTTGGGGCTGGGCCAATCATTTCAGATCCGGGGTTCATAGCGTAAACAACGAGGTCATTTTGTGCTGCATCAACTAAGTCGCCGTCATCTTGTTCAACCCTAAAGTGGATACTTCTGAGGGCAGTTCCGTCGTCACCTTCTCTTAATAGCAAGCCAACAGTATTAGGTTCCATTGAAGAGTAAGTTGTTTTATCTCCAATTCCATTACTGTTTCCTACAGCGACATAATTGTTATTATCAAAAGTACCACTTGTAAACGTAATTTTATAGGTTCCTTGAGCAATTCTTTGAATACCCGAAACATTATAGTATCCGTTGACACTTGGTGGAGCGCCACCAGAAAACGAAACCCAAGCTTTCGCTACGCCGTGAAAACTGTCTGTAGCGCTGCTATCTTTATTGAATTTTAAATTACCAGAGGTTCCAATTAAAACATCGTCGCCCACTTCTGGACTATTGTAAACAAAAGCTATTCCGTTGTCATTACTGGAGCCATTAACCTCTCCAGATGAATTTATCCAATTAGACTGTAGAGCAAGGTTGCCATTCATAGCTCTAGTACCATTAATGTTTAGATACTGAGTGTGTGGATCTCCAGCGGTTAGTCCAGCTAAATCATTGTGCTGAATATTTCCCGGCCCAAGCCAAGGATCTGTTTGGATACTTACACTGTCAACAGGGCTATTTGGAAATCTCAGACCAGACTCTGGAACAAACAAGCCTCCTTCAGATCCAATTTTTTTTGCTCTAACGTCATTAAAAAACGGAAACTCTACGTCCGTATCTCCACTGGCAACAATTCTATTAATAGAAAACGCTACGTCTTCCATATTATGTCTTACATCTTCAGCAGAAATTAATCCTGCATTATTATCAGCCAAATCTGCACTGATGCTAGCAATTAAATCGCCAGAACTTTTCATAGTAGGCATTTATTCTCTCCTAATAGTTAAAATATCCACCCGATCTGTGGTCCGTATTGTTTCTAGTTATACCATCCGCACCCGGAGCGTATGGTCCAAGTATAGCATGTCCAGCAACACTACTGCCAGCACGATACTCTAAAAGTAAGTTTTCGTATTTTTGACACAGGTCTTTATATAAAACAGTAAGGGTTTGTGTAACTCCCCTGAGATCAATTGCAGATGGGCCATCTTTAATTGAAATTGCATTTCCAGACTCACTTCTTATTTCGCTACCTATTATTATACACGCAGCGCGCAAACAAGACAGAGTTACAAAAGCATTGTCTTTTGTTGCAGAGTCAGTTGGATCTGGAGACAAAAGGCACGACTCTACATTAATATCATAAGTATTATTAAAGTCTACATTCATCACCATTAATTGTGATGCAACTAAAATAGAGGTTTCTATTCTGTGATCACTATATTTATAGGAAGATTCGTCTAAATCATTTACTAAATGTCTTACTATCGTAGACATCTGACCTTGCCAACTCATGATTACCTCTATAAATTACAGTGTACTTGAAAAGTGTGAATATCTGTGTAAAACGTCCCACTTCTGCCAAGAAAAACTCTTCCCTGCAATTTATACTTACCAACCTCGTCTAAATCTCCAGCAACGACATCGTAATACATAACGCCGGAAATTGAACTTCCATCGTCAAACCTTAAAGCAGATCTATTTATAACCGTGTCACTTGGTTTTCTAAAATCTACCTGTAAGGCTGTTGCTCCAGATATATTAACTAAATCCGCGCCGTCTTTGACCGTAAGAAGAAATCTAGTTCCTATATCGTTTTGATGTATTTCGCTAGGCATTTAATTTTCCAGTGTGAACTCTAACTTTTGATCTATATAAACATCTATTGATTTTTCTTGTTCTATAAAAACTTCTTTATTTAACGCTTGGTCAATGTAAATAACGTATTCTATATTATCACCATTATGCGTTTCAGTCATCTCTTCAGACGTACTTAATGGAAATTCGCTATAACAAATACCGGGAAACATTATATTGCTGGATCGTTAATAGTAACATTTGTATTAATAGACTCGGCGGCTTGTTGTTTTGCCAACCTAATTTCATAAGCTTTAACATTGTCAGCTAAAAAAACTCTAACCATCCTGTTTCCAAACTGGGAAATCGTTTCTGGGTTATCAATAAGTTCTGAGTTATTTTCAGAAACTGGTTGCGTAGGGTCAAATTCTGGGTTTGGAACTTGTTCCGGCCTATTATAATTTGCAGCAAGAGAAGTTAAAACTCTTCCAACGTCTTCATCTGCTATTTCTATTGTAAACTGCGCCATTTTTCTCTCCTGTAAAGTTTATACTGTTTTATTATACACTAATTTTAATTTTAATTATATATTAATGTATCGCCCTGTCTAATCTTAGAAATTTGAACATCTCCAAAATAAACAGCTTTCAATTCTAGATTCCCAAAATTAGTTGAAATTGATTGAGCGACAGGAGAATAGTGAACAACTATTTCAACATGATCTATATTCGCAGAACCTGCTAGTTGAGGAAAACCCCCAGCATTATCTTGACATTGAATCCTAATCCCGAAATTAGAGGAATTAACATCTGAAACAGACCAAGTTTCACCCCAAGTATCAG
>Ga0070754_10003125_pt1 | contig 11831 bp, 15 predicted proteins | sample VirMetDEL_Sep_01_FD_75181 | JGI IMG/M metagenome (GOLD analysis project Ga0070754, IMG submission 75181) | Aqueous microbial communities from the Delaware River and Bay under freshwater to marine salinity gradient to study organic matter... | ecosystem: Environmental > Aquatic > Marine >... | reverse complement strand
GTATACAAAGAGAGATTCGAACTTTTGCAAAATATATTTTCAAATACTTTGCAGCAAAAAGTATATACAAAAGATTTTGTAATATTTGGATTACCTTATATGACAAATAATCTACATGATGCATTTACAAAGATTAAAGAATTACCATATCCAATTCATGCAGTTTCTTGTCGACAATGGAATGGAAATAATCCTGATGGTATAATATTAAATAAACAAGTTGATTCTACAGAATGTATTTTTAAAGTAAAGGCCAATGTGGAGCAAGATATTTACAGTTTATATTGTAAAGGTTACAAAACAGATGATTTTTATGGTTATGCAGGAATATTTGATTATAAAACAAGTGTTATGATGAATAATCTTTTTCGAACTATTAAAGAAAATATCAATTTAGATAAATTAGAGGAGAGTGATAATGATGAAGAATTTGAAGATATAAGTGAAGATAAATTTGTAAATTTAAAAAAAATTGTATATATGAGATGTATATATATTAAAAAATTTAGAAAATGGAAACCAGTTGAATGTGTTAAATTTGGTGAAAAATTACAAGTTAAAAAAGATATTATGAATTTGGAACATCAATAAATGTTAAACTATATCGACATATGTTAATAATAAAAATAAATTATTAACATATATTTATTGGATTATTATAGTTCTCGCTTAGACGAAACTGGTGGTAATTTGATTGTATCGCCATCATCCCATGGGCCAGTTAAAGCTTGTCCCGAATACCAACCCCAATTATAATACCAGGTCAATAATTGGTCAACAGCATTATCCATAGAATAAGCCAATTTAGTATCAGTTTTATCAACTTTGATACCAGCTGGGTCACCCTTATATTGTCCTCCTACCCATTCATTAAATCCAGGAGGATTATTATCAGGACTATTTTCTGTATTATCGAGATAAATGGTAATCTTATCTCTAGGTTTTGTCATCGACACAGCACAACAAGTATATTCTACACCTGCTTGTGGATTTCCCATACAACCACCAGGTGTATATCGACATACACCATCTGTAAAATAATAATTATTAGTATTTAAATCGTCAGCACAATGTTGACACATCCAAGCACATCCTGTACCTGGACCTACTTGAAATGTAATGCAATTTTGATTGTTTACAGTTTGCTGTCCTAGTATTTGTGAAATACCAAGTATCATAAGAAAGTTTTTGAAGAATTTCATATGTAAATATTACCGATATCTATTTAATATTTTTTTTTAATATTAAATATTCTTTATACGAATATATCGCGAATTATATTTAGAAAATGGATTTAAAAAGAACATAAGCTCATCATAATCTAAAAATATTTTTTCATCAATAAGTTCATTATAAATAATATTAGGTGTGTCGCTATTATAGTAATATTTAAAAATTATTATAATATTATTATTAATAGTTAATTGGATATTACCATTATATCTATTATTATCAGTTCGTATAATTTCAGTTATTTTATTTTTTATCTTTTTAATCATCTATGTTTGTGTATATTTTATTATAATATTTAAATTGTTATGAAATAGTTATTAAACATTTATTCAATGGTATATTAAACGCATTAAGTTCTTTTTCTATTTGTTTACTAGATTTTTTGTTCATTTCTTTCCAGTTGTCAGATTTATAATCATCTGTATGCATTATTTTATAATTATTTTTATGATAAAACACACGGCGTTTGCCCCATTGTTTTTTAAATATATCATGTTGGTCAATTATATCAATAATTAATGGACTACTGTGTTTAACGCGTAATATACGCCCAACTGCTTGTTCTACATCTGTTTTAGGAGTTGCTAAAACTAATGTTGTTAATGTTTTAATATCTAGTGCTTCAGCTGCCATTGAGTATGTAGCAATGATAATTTGTTTATTTTCACTTAATTTAAGGTCTTTTTGTTTCATTCCTCCAACATAATATCCAACAGATGCCATTTTTCTATATTCGATTGCTTTAAACAAATAAACTAATAAATTTTTATTATGAGCAAGAATAATAATTTGTTGATTATTGTTTATTTTTAACTCGTTTGCAATAATATGTAATATATACTCAGATCTTGGATTAAATGTGCATAGTTTACTAATCATCGTGCTATATTTGGGGTTTCCACGATAATCATATTCCATATTATTAAAATCCTCATCATTTACTTTATATTCAATAGCTTTAACAGTAACTACTGTGTCTTGTTCTCTCTTCTCCTTATGAATAATTTCCCCCAAAAACATTTTGAATACCTTAGAAAGTCCATCTTTACGATTCATTGTAGCACTTAAACCTAAAGTGTATTGAGTAACAATTTTTTGTAGAGCACGAACAAATATCTCTGCCGAAATATGATGGACTTCGTCGACTATAGTTAATCCAAATTCAGCAAATTGATCTTCTGGGTATTCTTTCATAGATAATGACTGTAGCATACCTATTACAATATCTTTATCCTCTATATCAATGACTTGCCCTTGGATACGACCGATGCGAGCGTCAGGTATAAATTGACGAATACGTTCTTCCCATTGGTCCATTAAAAACCCTTTATGGACAATAATTAATGTTTTAAGCCCAACTACAGTTAATATTTTTAATGCTAATACAGTTTTACCAAATCCACAATATATATCTAAAAGACCTCCAAAATTTTCTTTAATATAATTCTTATATTTTTCGACGATTACAGTTTGATTATCGCGTAGAGTTCCTTTAAATTCTACGTTGATTGATTTACCTGGGTCAATTCGTATTTCATTAGGGTGTCCAAATGTTGAAATACCAAATAACCGAGGCATATAAAATTTTTTTGGTGATTCTCGATATATAGGATAAGCTGGCATTTGAATTGGAGATTTAGGCATATATGGCTTTACAGATAACTCTTCTCTTATAAAAACCTGCTCTTTTAATGTTAAGGATTCTTTATATATAGAATAACCTTTATGTCCCAAGTATGTTTTATGTGACATCAAACCTATATAACTGCATCTAATTATATTTAGATTATTTCAATTTATTAGATTAAGCAAAAAAATTAATATTAATTTTATATATATATATGAAGTCTTTGTATTTTATAGCAACATTATTTGTTCTTATTCTATTATTATATGCCTTTTCTGCACCTGCTAGTGAAGATACATTAATTACTGAGAATACCACTTTTTATGACAATGAAAATCCTAACCCAAATGCTGTTGTTTCTGATGAACTACGTACACCTACTACTTTAGAGGAAGTTGCTGTTAATGAAATGGTTATAACTAAACAAGACCAAAATCAACCTCTTAGTTCGCCACGCTTTCATCCTATAATGCCAACTGTTGCTGGTGCTGCCTCACTTGATTAGATTTAATATTATATTTATACTATTAAATCTTCAATTAATCGACCTTGTCTGGTGCCTCCTCCGCTGGTGCCTCCTCCGCTGGTGCCTCCTCCGCGGCTTTTGCACGTTTTTCAGCAACTTCAGCTAACATACTTAATCCATGATCAGTCTTTTTATCAATTACTACATTATCTCCAGAAAATAAAACATCTTTAATATCCTCTTGAGTTACAGGTTCATCCTTATTTATAAGTGCATTTTCAGTAGAATTAATATCCTTAACATTTACTAATTCTCCACTTTCATTTAATGTCTGAGTTAAAACATTACCACTAGATTTAGCCTTTTCAACGTTATCTTCCATAGCCTTCTTACGCGATTCTTTTAGTCGCTTGTCAAATTCTACCTTAGCAGCCTTCTCGTTTTTCTGTTTCTCATTCATAAGCTGATTTAGTTCTTCCTCTAAGTATTCTACTCGCCCAGTTTTATATGCCTCTGGGTCCCATGGAACCCATACACCAACTGGACCTACTAGAATATCATGATTTGGGTCGAGTTCTCTTAGTAACTTACAACGCAATTCAGCCTCTTGTTGTGAAGGAAAACAACCACGCACCTTTAAACCTCTAGTAGATGTTTGAAAATTATTAGCTTTATTAAAAGATTCAACTAAACTATCCTCATGATTATCAATATAAGTCTTGTAATCATCAGATAATGTAGAGACATATAACCTATCTTTCTCAGTTGTGCTGAAATCTTGGAGATCTTTAGTTAATTTGTCAAAGTCTAATTTATATTTATACGCAACAAAATTTAAAAATTCCGTATATTTTTCAAGTGACTTACTCAAATCATACTGCTTTAAAAACTGCTCAAAAAAATATAATTCTTTACGTTCTAATATTTTTTCAGGCGAAATAAATGAAAGACATACATATTTTTGTCCTGCAATAGGTTGGTCTTCATCTAATAAATCAATATATTTAGGATCATCTTTTCTCAAAAAACTAGTTCCTTTAGACACTTCAGACATATTTATACACAATTATCAATCATTAATTTTAAGTAATTTACATATATATATTATTTTTTTCTTAATATTTATTATAATATGTCACTTGGTGGATTTTTAGATCTTGGCGAATTGGTTAGAAGAGCTCTCAAATATTTCGTTGAGGGTTTAATCGTTGCCTTAGCAGCCTATGTCATTCCTTCTAAGCGTTTAAAGCTTGACGAGACCCTTCTCATTGCTCTCGTTGCGGCTGCGACCTTCAGTATTTTAGACACATACCTTCCATCTCTTGCTGTAAGTGCGCGCTCGGGCGCTGGCTTCGGTATTGGTGCTAATCTTGTTAGCTTCCCCCACGGTCTTTAAATAATTAATTTATATATTCTAACTATATTTGAATATATCAATTACAAAGAAGGTTATCTATTTAGGAGATACAATTAACATATTAAAGTATTTTATTATACTATATCAAATGGTTCGTGAACAAGCTTGTGTTATTCCACCACCACCACCACCACAGCATACAACAGTTGTATTACCAGATGGTGAGATTCAATATTGCAAACCAGTATCTATTAATAGACATAATCCATATCTAGAACAACCTTTTAATGATGATCATCAAGATTATCGAGAAGTTGTGTGTAATGGCGAAATTATTATTATTCCAGCAACATCATTAGCAAATGCTGTAAATCTTCAATATAAAGCTCAATTAGTAAGATTTCTCTGTTTTTTAGATTTTATAATAAATATATTCATTTCTATTAGTGCCTATTATGGGTCAATATATTGTATGATTGTAGCCCTAATATCATTAGTAGGATATTATTCAACATTAACCTTTAGTAGAAAAGGTTTAATAACTTATTTATTGTACCAATATTTTCAAACTACATGTAAATTAATAGTTTTTGGAATTTATATAGCATTAATCTCTGGTTGGAGTCCACCGGAATTAAAAAATAACAAGTATATAGTTATAGATATAAGTCCAACATATTCAATAATATTGTCAATATCTATATTAGGACAAATTTATATAAATTACTTTGTCCAACATTTTTATAATCTATTACCTACTAGAGCTATACAACCAGCAAATCACGCTAGATTTACTATTGTTTAATCTTTTTAGACCGCTTGGATTCTTTAACTAATCTTAACAATTGTTTTCCAAAATTTGAATTTCGGATAATATTATTTGCTGCACCAGCTTTTATATATATTTCATATTCATTATACCATTCAGCAAAAGTTATCCACATACCTCGTTTATTTGATTGAAAATTCAAATAATGCTGTTGTCCATTAGCTCGACATAATGGACAACAAAATCCGGATTGTTTTGACCTAAGAGTATTAAAGCACGACTTACAAGTTCCATGACCACACTTAAACATATGCATGTCACTTTTACAAATATCTATATGCCATTCTAGATTTTTCTCCAAGCAAATAGGGCACTCATTATGTTTGATATGAATCATGTTGCCTAACTCATATCAAAATAATATTTTTCAATTTTCTGGATTGTTAAATAATATTAAGAATACATAGTGAAAAAGATTTAAAATTGATTATAGAAAATAAAGATAATATAAAAGATATAATGTCTAACCTAAAATTACAGAAACCATTTTTAAAATGGATTGGTGGTAAAACACAAATAATAAATAATATTATTTCACGGATACCAAAAAATATAAATAATTATCATGAATTATTTCTAGGAGGCGGAAGTGTTTTATTAGCTGTTCTATCATTACAAAAACAAAATAAAATCGTAATTAAAAATAAAATTTACGCATATGACATTAATAGCATTCTAATTAATGTATATAAACACATTCAAAAGAATAAAGACGAATTATATAAATTTATTAATCAATATATTACAGAATACGATAGCATAAAAGGTTCAATAATTAATAGAAAGCCTACTTCTATTGAGGAAGCAAAAACTTCAAAAGAGAGTTATTATTATTGGCTACGAAATAAATACAATAATATAGATAAAGAAACAATTGAATGTTCAGCCCTATTTATGGTTATAAATAAAACTTGTTTTAGAGGTATGTATCGTGAAGGTCCAAATGGATATAATGTTCCTTATGGACATTACAAAAAAACACCAACAATAATATCTAAAGAAGATTTAGATTATATTAGTGATTTGATTAAAGAAGTAGAATTTAAACATAGTAATTTTACAGACTCAATTAAAAATGTAAAAGACGAGGATTTTGTATATTTAGACCCACCATATGCTCCTGAAAATTCTAAATCATTTGTTGGATATGTTGCTGATGGATTTGATTTAGAAATGCACAAATTACTATTTAGTGAAATAAAAAAATTAGGTAAAATAAAATTTGTACTTAGTAATGCAAAAGTAGACTTAGTCATGGATAGTTTTAAAGAATATAATTGTGAAGATATTGTAGCTAGACGAGCGATTAATTCTAAGAAACCAGACTCAACCACAACAGAGGTAATTATTTATAATTAATAGTATTATTTATTCTCCTATTTCTCTCTTCATTTGTTTTTTAAAATCTATAGGATAATTATCTAAATACATTTCTAAACAGTAAAAGCAAACTGTATGATAGATAAATTTAAATTTATCTATTATAATTATTTCATAATCTTTTATATTTGTTATTGGTATATTATCATCTATATCAGGAAGTAGATGATATTTGTCAGAGAGAGTATCTCTACATATCCAGCAATACATTATAATAAAAACATATTTAATATTATTTAGACTTACGATAAATAACAGATTTTTCTAATAATTATGTATTATTACTAGATTCTTGTTGTCTAGCTAGTTGTTCAGCAAATGCTACTATATTATCTAACATATTAAAAACTGACCTTAAAAATATAGGTAAAAAGTCTGCATAGTTAAATTGTTTTTTAAAATGTTCCAACATATTTGTTTCCCATAAATTTACATCATCATCCATTATTTGTGGTTGAAAACTTTTTACTTTAGAAATTATGTAAAGACATAGTTTTTTAAGTGATTCATCATCGAACGCATTATTAGTTATCATATTTGTAATTAATTCAATATCTATACTTTCCTGTATTTCTTCACAAATATCAGGTCGATTAGGAACAAATTTACAAAGTCGATTGCGTAAATCAGTTAGTAAATTTAATAACATTGTATAATTAGGAGGGACTTCTAGTAATTGTCTATAAAAAATATCCCAAAATGCTGAATGAGCAGTTTCATATATTTGTTGTTTTGTTGCATTATCCAATCTCGTTCCATTTGGGTCAAAACTTTGTAAATATGGTAATCCGTTAATCTCTTTTACCTTTATAAGTAAGTCTTTTTGACGTTCTTTACAAATATCTATATACATTTTATGAGCTTCACTAGCTTCTTCATTACTTCCTAATTTTTCTTCTTCTTTTATAAGTGCATCTAGCTGATAATAAGAGCATGTTAACATATGTATTATATAATGTTTATCACAACGTTTCCAAGCAACAAAATCTTTTTTATATTGTTTAAGGCATGTATTAAACTTGTTTATTCTATACATATTAATATTTTTAGATAACAAAGAAAATTCTGATACTAATTTATTAGCACTACTAATTATTTGAGAATTAATAACAAATAAAGGGTCTGTTTCTTCAGTATTCATAACTTCTTCTTTATATCCACAAATAACAAAAGAAGAGAAAAAATCTTGAGCACTTACTATATTATTAGAACCATAGTCTGATATATTATTTATTAATTTAATTATTTTATTTATTACAGATTGTAAACTTTTATCTTGAATCATTTTTGTAAAGGTTTCAAATGTATTTTCTTCAATTAATTTATTACTGAATTGTAATTCAGAAAGTTGTTTAGTTAATTGTTTTATACAGACTCTTCGTTGTAGTCTAATAGCTGCTGCTTCCATATGTACATTTATATAGTAACTCTCTTTAATAAACTTTATTCGGATTTCTTTTTTTTAAGTATTGTTCATGTTGAATCCATCCTTCTTTTGTTTCAAATAAATGGGAATTAAGCGGTGAAAAATGTAAAGAATAAATAGAATTAAATAATAAATGACAAACAACACCACAAGAAAAATTAAATATGTACGGAATAATAAAATTAAAAATATTAGCAAAAAATAAAAATCTTAAAGGATATTCAAAATATACAAAAGATGAATTAATTAATAGATTAAAACCATTAGTAAATGAAAGTGATTTTCCTATAAAATAGGCGGTTTAAATGTTCAAAGGTTTAAAAATTTTAAAAAATTGAAATTTAAAGAATATTAATATCAATATTAATAACAGCAACAATGCAAAACATTTATTCAGTTTGTAGTACACCAGCGAAGGTTACTGCGTTTCTAGACTCACTTTCTGACTGGAAGTATTGGGCAGAAGATTATTCAACATATCTAAAGGAAAAGGTTAGTGACCCACAAGAGGCACTTGATATGTTAAATGAGTGTAAGTGCTGTTCACGGCATGCTATCTGTCGACCAAAAGTGTTAGGTCCATGGACCAATACAATTTATCATGGCAATCAAGATAATTCTTGTCCCTGTTCTTGTCGTCATACAGCACGTTGGATATGTCGAACGTTTCAAGGTGGTGTGGGATACAAACGACCACGCGAAGATAACACTGTTTGCAAATACATTAATCTAGATGAAAACCCTCCAACAGTGCATTCAAAATAAGCTAATATTGTTAAAAAAAACAATATTAGCGGGAGTAGGTCTCGATCCTACGGCCTTTGGGTTATGAGCCCAACACGCTATCCACTGCGCCACCCCGCTACGATAACAATATAATATATTATATTTTTTTTAAATAGGTTAACGCATTAAATTATTTTACATATAGCTTATACAATACAATTGCACCTATAATTGATAATAAACATAGAACCATTTCATTGGTATCTCCAATACATTTTTTAACAGGTTTAGTTGTTTGTTTCCAATTATTATTTTCATCTACTACATAACCATATGGTGCATATCTAACTTTATTATTATTTAAACAATAAGCAACTGTATATTCAGTAACTTCTTTTTGTCCAGTTTCTTTATCTTCAACAGAACCTAGTGGTATATCAAAATTATGGAGTATTCTTAATGCAGCTTCTAAACCAATATTACAATTTTCTGGAGTCACCATATTTTTTCTGAAAAAATGAGCTCTTACAAATCTACTTAAGCTACTTGAATCGCCTGGCATACCTAGTGCACCAGTTCCCTCTGAAATACTATTTGGTTTGTTATATTTTGAGAGAAAATCATATTTATTTACATTTTTTATTTGTTCTGGAAATGAAGGGCTATTGGTTAGTACATTATATGGATTGTCATATATTTGTAATTTTTTATTATGCATTTCTAATACAATACATTTGCCACTTTTATCACAGACTAACCAATGTAGACTAAAAAACGAACCATTTAATTTTGTTTCTAATATATTAAGTCTGGGAACTAATTGTATAACATCTTGAACACTTCTGCATTGTTGCAATAAATATAAATTTACATCTCCTGTTTCTAAATTTATTTTTTTTGGAACCTTATTATTAGGATATTGTTCATCATTATGCGGAAAGAAAAATGTACCAACAAATAATCCGTCAGTGTTTAATCCATCTGTCATATATCCTTGTTTGATGCCTGGAAAATACCCAATTGTTCCTTTAATATCCATGTTACAGATTTGTTTCCATTTCAAATATGCACCAAATTCTAATGTTCTAGCAAATATAAATTTACCATCTTTTGTTTTAATGAATATACCTGTACACATTATATATTAAACTTAAAAAAATTTAATATATACTTAATTTATCTATTAAAACAAAATGGATTTGATAATACATTAATTAATTGCTCTCCAAAACTCGGCGATTTTGTAAGTAATACTGGTAACATGTCCCCACCTTTTGTAATCATATTTAGTTCTAGCCAAAAACCCATATTAAAAAGAATTACTGCAAATGCATGTATTTTTTGATCAAATATTGTTTCTGCGAATAAACCCTCAATTGCACCACCTAATGCAATTAATACTGGTGGAGCTAATGAATTAATTATTGTTAAAGGCCCTGGAAAAACTAAAGTTCCTAGTTCGGTAAATGCATAAAGATTTAATGAAGCAGATAAAATAAATGGTACTAATGTAGTCCAAGCCAATGGAAATGTTGAACCACCAGCAGTATCTCTCCATTTAAAATAAAATGTCGCCTTGTAATCTTGATTGCCTAGATAGCCTATAAAAAATCCCATAATAGATAATAATTTAAGATAACCTGCAAAATAAGCTGGACCTAAAACTGCATACGAAAATGCCTGTAATCCAATATATTGCATATTAAAAATAAAAAAATATGCTACGATTCTTAACCATTGATTATTTTTATCAGAAACAACAACGTTTGTATTTTCATCTGGACCTCGTAATGGACTATCAAAAGGGGCCACTTGCCAGCCTTCATAAGTATGCATCATAATACCTGGAAGACCACCAAAAAAAGCAACAATCGGTGAGAGAAGAAATAAAAGTGTTCTCTGTTCATCATTATCAAAATAAAGTGTCCATTTATCACTATTTTGAAGAATAGACTGAGCCATTAAAACTGCTGGAATCATGGGTGCCCAATGAACTAATTCTACTAGATTTAACATAAAAGTATTTGCAGTATGAGCCATATCAATATCATAGAGAGAAGTTTTTGGCTCAGCTTTATTCCATCCCCATGATGGATTAGAAGGAAATCCTATAGAAAACCAATTATCAATAGAAAATAGCATTTATTATTAATATATTAATAGTTTTAAGTTTTTCTATTTTTATTTAATTACATACTGCAGGCTTTTTTCTGTAATTTGTTAGATGCATAAATATTTGCTGTACTTTTTGTTAATCTTACTTGTGTCATTATATTATTAAAATATATTATATTATTTTTTATTAATATATAAAATTGAACATATAAAGTACTAATTATATATTAATTATAAAATAAAAATGTTGCGATTAACAATGAAAGCAATGGTTTTATTTTACTCAACTTCAAACGCGCTTATAAATAATGCATTTATAGATAATCCATTTATAGATAATCCATTTATAGATAATCCACATATAGATAATCCATTTTTACATGCACATACTCCATTTGTACATACACATACTCCACACTTCCATACACATACTCCATATATTGGTAAACCGTCATACTTATATGATGATGATATAAACTTCCCAATATTTAATCTACCACCACCACCAAGTCCTAGTCCACCACCGCCACCACCAAGTCCCAATCCACCACCATCACCAAGTCCACCGCCACCACCAAGTCCACCGCCACCACCAAGTCCACCGCCACCACCACCAACTCCACCACCACCACCACCAACCCCACCACCACCACCATCACCACAACCACCACC
>Ga0070754_10003120_pt1 | contig 11854 bp, 18 predicted proteins | sample VirMetDEL_Sep_01_FD_75181 | JGI IMG/M metagenome (GOLD analysis project Ga0070754, IMG submission 75181) | Aqueous microbial communities from the Delaware River and Bay under freshwater to marine salinity gradient to study organic matter... | ecosystem: Environmental > Aquatic > Marine >... | reverse complement strand
CCGTATGACCGTATCGAAGGTGATAACATAATCCAACTCAACATAGAAGAAGAAACAACAGGTGGAGGTTCTATCGAAGTAGATCCTGTAACGGGAGAAATCACTGTAGACCTAATGCCTGAAGAAACTGAGATTGAAGTTGAGGTAGATGTAGACACAGGCTTCTATGAAAACTTAGCAGAACAACTAGACGACGACAGGCTACAAGAAATTGGTAACACTGTCATTGATAAGTTTGAAGCAGACAAAGACTCACGTGCTGAGTGGGAGTCTATGTTCGAACGTGGCTTTGATCTATTAGGATTAAAACTAGAAGATACAACAGAACCATTTGAGGGAGCTGCCACTGCAGTTCACCCACTGTTGATTGAGTCTGCCGTCAAGTTCCAAGCCAAGGCCAGCCAAGAGCTGTTTCCTTCTGGTGGACCAGTGAAGGCTCAGGTCATGGGTTCACCTACACTTGAGAAACAACAACAAGCTCAACGTGTACAAAACTTTATGAACTATCAGTTGACTGACCAGATGCCAGAATACTTCGATGAGTTCGAACGTATGTTGTTTCACCTACCCCTAATTGGTTCAGCCATTAAAAAGATTTACTACGATGCCAGCTTAGAACGTCCAGTCAGTGAGTTTGTACCCATTGACCAGTTCTATGTATCATACTATGCCACTGACCTACGTCGGGCTGATCGGTACACACATGTAATCTATCGTAGCCCAACTGAGTTGTATCGTCAGATTGAAGCAGGTATGTATGCTGACATAGAGTTACCTGATGCAGGTATTCCATCTATGTCAGGCATGGCTTCTAAGATGGACAATGTATTAGGTCTATCACCATCAGGTGACGACGACCCACAATATGTATTATATGAACAACACTGTTACCTTGAGTTGCCAGAAGACAAGATGCACTCTGGCAAGGTGGCATGTCCATACATTGTAACTGTTGAAGAGCAGTCAGGTCAGGTACTAGCCATCCGTAGGAACTGGAATGAAGGTGACAAGAAGTACGAAAAGAAAATGCACTTTACTCACTATCGTTATGTTCCTGGATTTGGTTTCTATGGTCTAGGTCTTATTCACTTCTTAGGCAACCTAACTATGTCAGCCACGGCAGCCATGAGGTCACTACTTGATGCAGGTCAGTTTGCTAACCTTCCAGGTGGCTTCAAGGCTAAGGGTGTACGTATTGTAGGTGACAACGATCCAATTGCTCCAGGTGAGTTTAAAGAGGTAGAGGCCACTGGTATAGACCTGTCAAAGGCAATTGTGCCTTTGCCATTTAAGGAGCCTTCACAGACACTATTTAATATGCTAACATTTGTAGCTGGTGCAGGTCAGAAGTTTGCTGACAGCACAGAGCAGGTAATCTCAGACAGTGGTGGATATGGTCCAGTGGGAACTACAATGGCTTTGTTGGAAGCTTCAAGTAAGTTCTTCTCTGCAATCCACAAACGAATACACAAGGCACAACGTGACGAGTTTAAGATTCTGGCACGTATTGACTATGAGTACCTTCCAGATGAGTACCCATATGAACTTCCCAATGCAGATGAAAATATCTTCAAGCAAGACTTTGATGGTCGTGTAGATGTACTTCCCGTATCTGACCCTAACATCCCATCCAATGCACAACGTATGATGCTTATACAGATGGTAACAGGTTGCAGCAGGTTCACCTCCTGGAATGTTTGATATGGAAGCAATCAACCGTATGCTACTAACAGCAGCTAACGTACCTGATGTAGACCGTCTAATGCCACGTAAAAAGGAAGCAGTGCCACTTGATCCTATATCAGACATCAAGGCAGCTTCAGAAGGTAAACCTATTAAAGCCTTTATGGGACAGAACCACGATGCACACATTGGTGTCAAGATGGCCTTCTTGTCAGACCCAGTGAATGCTAAGAATCCAGCTATGGCTAAACTAGGTCCAGCTCTACAGGCCAACATCTCTGAGCACATGATGCAGAAGTATGAAGAGCAGCTACAGGGTATGATACAACAAGGTCAACAGGCTGTAGCTCAGAACCCAATGATGGCTATGCAGGTACAACAACAGTTGTCACAGATGCCTGAGCCAGAAGCCATGATACAAATGCAAGCTGCACAGCAGTTAACTCAGATGCACCAGCAGATGATGCAGCAAGGACCTCAGTCTCCTGAACAACAGATGGTGGCTCTTGAGGGACAACGTATCCAAGTTGAGCAGCAGAAGAATCAGACTCAGGCAGCCAAGGCTCAGGTTGATGCCACACTTAAAAACCGTGACCTTGACCTCAAGGAGCAGAAGATTATTATTGATGCACAGAAAGCAGGAGCACAGGCTCAGTTAACTGCATCACAGAAAGAAGAAGATCGTAGCAACAAACGTGCCATCGAAGCAATGAAGTTACTGGGTGATCTACTCAAGGCTCAGGAAAGTAATGAGCTAGAAGATGCCAAGGTAACGTCTAATCTTCTAATGCAGTTAATTCAAAAAGGCCCTGACGTTTAATGCTTTATGAAGAATTAGTAAAAGAACTACAAAAAGAAATAGAAAATATTAAAAATTCCCTTGCATATGGGAACTGTTCAGACTATCATAGCTACAGAGAAGCAGTAGGTAGGATTGCAGGAATCGAAATATCAATCGGACTAATCAAAGATAGTCTAAGTAAATACATTGATGAGGATTAAATATGCAAGCAATATCAAGTGCACGTAAGAATGACGACTGGATTACTAATGAAGACATTCCAGATCCAGAGGTTCTACCAAAGATTCCTGGATATAATATTTTAGTACGACCTGTTTCAATTAAATCAGAAACAAAGGGTGGATTAATTCTACCAGACTCAGTTAAAGATGACATGGCTTACCTTACAACGGTAGGACGTGTGTTGTCAGTTGGTGACTTAGCCTATGCTGATAGCAAGTTTAAAGGAAGGGCTTGGTGTAAAGAAGGTGACTTTGTCTGTTACGGTAAACATACTGGACATAAGTTCTTTTATAAAGGAATTACACTACTACTTATTTTTGACGATGACATTAAAATGGTAGTAGAAGATTCTAAGGATTTAGATCCTACATATAATTTATCACACTGAGTTGTATAATAAAAATCTATATTGTATAATATAGGCATCGAATGCGTAATTCGTCGAACTTCGCAGTAGACGTAAAATAGGAGAATAACATGGCAGATGAATGGGAAACCATTACACCTAATACAGGTGAAGAAAAGGAAGTAGTTGAATTTGAGATCGAAGGTGAAGAAGACACAACAGCAGCAGCTCCAGAAATTGAAGTAGAAGAAAAAGTAGAGCAGCCTGTTGTAGAAGCAGAACCAGAAGATACAGAAGATACAGAAGAAAAAGAAGAAAAAGCAGAAGAGGAACAAGCACTAGAAGGTGTTGAAACTTCAGGTGCACAGAAACGAATACGACAGTTAGTAAAACAAAAGAAAGAACGTGAAGAAGAAATTACTAAACTGTTGGAGCAGAACAAGCAGATGCAAGTTGCTCTGCAACAACAACAGGAAGAGTATAGGGGTGCAGTAGGCACTAACCTAGCTAATTCTGAAGCACAGATTGTTGAACGTCTTGCGGTTGCAAGGGATTCTTACAAACGTGCCATCGACAGTGGGGACTCAGATTTAATCCTCAAGGCACAAGAGTATCTCAATAATGCACAGCTAGATTCTACTAGAATACAAGATGCTAAACGGCAGTTTGAAGCCTTAACTCCTGCACAACAACAGCAGGTAGAAACACAGGCACAAGCACAGGCTGCACAAGAACCTGAGACGTACCAAGGTTACGACCTTAAAGCTTATCAGTGGGCATCTAAGAATGAGTGGTTTAATAGTGACCCCGTCTTAACTAATGCAGCATTGGCGATTGATGCTCAACTTAAAGACGAAGGCTTTGACCCACGTGAAGACGACTTTTATTTGGAAATAGATAAGAGGTTAGCTCAAACATTTCCAACTAAGTTTGACGGAGCATCTGCTCCAGTTGGACAAACCCCCCGTTCGAAGGCTACGTCACAGCCTTCTCAAGTGGTAGCTGGAGCATCGTCAGCTCCAAAAGCCTCATCAGGAAAGAAAGTTAAACTAAGTCAAGAAGACGTTAGGTTAGCACAAAAATGGGGCATTACACTTGAACAGTATGCAGCCGAAAAACTCAAGATTGAACGAGTTAATGAAGGTGAATATACTACAGTCGGTTAGACGAAAGGAAAATACATAATGGCACGAAACAATACACGTGAAAATCAGACTCGTGAACTGGAAACAAGAGAAACAGAATACGTTTATACTGAACCAAATCTTTTAGAAATACCACAGAATGTAAGCAATAGGTTTGCAGATAGTGGATTACAACTTCGTTGGATTCGTACATCCCTAAAAGGTAAAGACGATTATACTAATGTTGGTAAACGTCTAAGTGAAGGTTGGGAATTTGTAACTCTTGAGGAAGTACCCGAACTAGCACATACCTCTATGATTCAAGAAGAGGGACGTTATAAGGGTACTGTATGTCGTGGAGATTTGGCACTTGCAAAAATGCCAATCGGACGGGCCAATGCACGACAAAAATATTTCGAAAATGCAAGTGCAGAAATGGTACATGCTGTTAACTCCCAATTGGAGAATGCAAGTGACCGTCGTATGCCAATTCGAAATTCAAGTAAAACAAACGTAACCAAGGGACGTGCACCTAGTTTCGACTAGATACTGTACAACTTACTTCCTTGGTTAAATCTTAAACTTTTTTGAAGGAGACTTAAAATGACTCAGACTCTAATTACTGGAATCACTCCTTCCCGTATTCGTGGCAATCAACCAAACAGCAACGGTTTAACTTCTTATCCTGTTGCTTCTGGTGCAGGTGCAATGTACACAGGTACACCAGTTCGGTTATCAGGTGGTTCATTGGTTCCACTTGTCACTTCTACTGAGATGCCAATTGGTACTTTCCAAGGTTGTAGTTATGTAGAAAACGGGGAGCAAAAATTTAAAGCTTATTATTCAGGTGTATCAGCAACGAATATCGTTGGTCTTGTGAATGATAACCCACAACAAACATACATCATCAGCTCAGACACAACTGTAGCTGCAGGTATTGTAGGTAAAAACGTAGCAGCTACTAACATTGCTGCTGGTTCAACCTTCACAGGTCGTTCGACTATTACGGCTCTGACAACTGCAGGTAGTGTTGGTACTTCTGCTGCTGGTCTGTTCCGTGTCATCGGTGTTGTAGACGAACCAGGGAATGCCGTAGGTGATCCTTACACACGTCTGGAAGTACAGATGGGAACAACAAATCAACAAAACTTCATTAACGTATTGGTTTCTACACCAGTTACGGTAACTAACTAAGGGAGATAATTAACAATGGCTATTAATAGAGCAAGTATATCTAAAGAGCTTCTCCCTGGCCTCAATGCCGTCTTCGGTCTTGAGTATGGAGAAGTTGATAACGAACATGCACCACTATTTGAAACAGAGAATAGTGATCGTGCTTTTGAAGAAGAAGTTCTTTTCACAGGCTTTGGTTCTGCACCTGTAAAGGGTGAAGGAGCAGCCGTTTCTTATGATGATGCACAAGAAAGCTACACAGCTCGTTACACACACGAAACTGTAGCTCTTGGTTTTGCTATCACAGAAGAAGCAATGGAAGACAATCTATATGACACTTTTGCTAAACTACGTGCCAAAGGCTTGGCTCGTGCAATGGCAAACACAAAGCAAGTTAAAGCTGCTGATGTATTCAACAACGGCTTTAGCACATCATATGCAGGTGGTGACGGAGCAGCTTTCTTTTCTGCCTCACACCCTACAATTGGTGACGGAAACCAAAGCAACCTATTCTCGGCTGCTGACCTTTCTGAAGCTTCGTTGGAAGCTGGCTTGATTGTAATCAACAAACAAAAAGATGACCGTGGTATCCTAACGGGTACGAAAGCTGTAAGCTTGCACATCCCATCTGACCTAGTGTTTGTTGCTGACCAAATCTTGAACAGCACATTGTCAACCACTATTGCAGTCAACCCAGGTACTGCAACGAATGGTGCAACAAACGTAAACGACATTAACTCAATTCGTAACCAAGGCTTGTTGCCTAAAGGTTACTTTGTTAACCGTCGTTTCACCGATACGAATGCTTGGTTCCTAAAAACCGATTGTCCGAATGGTGCAAAAATGTTTGTACGTTCACCACTCCAAACTAAAATGGAGCCAGACTTTGACACAGGTAACCTACGTTTCAAAGCACGTGAACGGTATAGCTTCGGTTTCTCCGATTGGAGAGGCTTCTACGGGAATGCTGGTGCATAAGTAGTACTAGTTTATTCGTAAACTTTAAAGGGTGTGGGAGTTGTATCCTACACCCTTTTTTAGTATAATATACCCAACGATGTTTTTAATAGGAGAAATATATGTCTAACGTAAGAGTTTCATACATGGCAACGGCTGCTACAGCCACTGACCTAACTACAGGATCTATCCTAAAGGACACACGTATTCGTGGTATTTATGCTACTGGTATTGGTGTGTTTGCTTTAGTTGGTACTTCAACTGATCCATTTGGTCAGGTTACTGGTAATAAAGTAAAGTTTGCTAACACAACTGCCAACGATGCTACTGAACAATTCTTTAATGATAATCTAGGTATTCGTATGTCAGGTACTGTTAAAGTTTCTGCTTTACCTAGTGGTGGGACAATGACAATTTATTATGGCTAATTATACTTACCTAGTTAATGACATCATACGAACTACAGAGAATGATAGCTCTGAGTTTGCAACAGCTATACCTGACTTTGTTAATCGTGCTGAGGAACGACTGACCAAAGATCTGGATGACTATGGCTTGGTACAGACTACTGCAGTTGCACTGTCTGCCACAACGAATGTATTTGTATTACCTGTTGGAACACGTATTATTAAGAATCTCTTTATTGAAGACAGTGGAACTAAGATAAACTTATTACAACGTACCGATGAATTTATAAATGATTACTGGCCTGTAAGTGCCTCAACTGGAACCCCAAAGTATTATGCTAGAAAAACAAACACGAACCTTTTGTTTGCTCCTACTGCAAGTGCTACTTATAGTGGGGAACTTGTATACACAGCTAGACCTGAAGCTTTAAGTAGTGCTTCACAAACAAACTACTTTAGTGACTTTTGTTATGATGCTTTATTTTATGCCTCAATGATTGAAGCCACAAACTTTATGAAGAACTTCTCTGTTACCCAAGTTTATCAACAACAATATGATAGAGCTTTGCAGGGTCTTCAAAACCAAGCTCGACGTACACGTCGGGATGACATGCAACTTAATGCTTCTCCTGCTGGAGGAGACAACACAATTAACGGAGGATCGTAACATGGCTCGTTCAGATACACGTAAAGCTACATCAACACGAAAGAAAAGGAATGTAGCAGAAACACTAAAAGATTTAATGAAAAAACCTGAGTATAAAACTACACGGGAACGTAAAGGACCACGAGGAAATACTATTACTGATTATACGGTAGATGGTAAGCCTATGACTCGTCGTCGTGTTGAAGGTGTAGGTATGGTAAGTAACCCTCGTAAAATGGCTGACAAACCTCTTGGACCTCCAAAGAAACCTACAGGACTAGATGCAGTAACAAAAAAACAAAGCCCTACCGATGTTATGAAAGCATCTGGACGTGGTAAGGAAGGTGTTGCTTTTCCTAAAACTAAAGATACAACTAGTAAAAAAGGTATGTCAGAATTTGGTAAAGCTTTTGCTGCAGCACGTAAAGCTGGTAAGAAACAATTTATGTTTAAAGGTGAGCCTTATCACACACGTACCAAAGAAGAAGAAGCTGCACGTAAAGCTAAGTCTACATCTAAAATGTACGGTGGCAAAATGGTTAAGAAAAAAGAAGGTGGTTCAACGGGAAGTAAGTCTAAAAACGAATTAAGTGAAATGGTTAAGAAAAAAAAGGACAGCTTTTCTAGTGGAATGGTTAAGAAAAAATCAATGTCTACAAGAAAGGCAAAACCACTTGCAGAAGGTAGTTCAGTGGGAAGTAAGTCTAAAAGTAGTAAGCCTAAAAGTAGTAAGCCTAAAGGTGTGGGCTGTGCTACCAGTGGTTACGGTAAAGCAATGGGAGGTAGATAATATGCCATCTAAACGTGATAAGGAGTTATTTGATAAAGCCTTTGAAAAAAGAGATAAAAGATTATATCCTCTTACTGTAGAAGAAATTACACAAAGAAACTCTAAGATAGAAGCTGCTGAAAAAAAAGAACGAATGAAAAAGGCTAAAGAGTATTTAGATAGTCTTCCTCCTAACACTAGAAAAAAAGCTGGTGGTAGACTAGGCACTAAAGCTCTTATGGAAGGTGGCAAGGTAGGTCGTCAAGTTAAAGGTTTTGGTAAGGCTCGTCAAGTTAAAAAAGAAGTTGACACTGGCCCTAATGACATTGTACTACGTTATAAAGAAGGTGGAAGTGTAAAGGGAAAAATGTAATATGCCTTTTGGTAAATACTCTCCTAAACAAAAGAAGTTAGCACGTGTTGCGGAACCACGTGATAAGATTACTAAGGCTGACTTTAATAAACTAGGCAAGGGAGTTTCCCTAGCTGGTGGTGGTAAGATTGTTTATAAACAAAAAGGAAGTAAAGTAAATGAGGCTGGGAATTACACGAAGCCCACCATGCGGAAGAACCTCTTTAATAAAATTAAAGCAGGAACAAAAGGTGGTTCAGCAGGTCAGTGGTCTGCAAGAAAGGCACAACTACTTGCATCGGAATACAAGAAAAAAGGTGGAGGCTATACGTAATGACATTAGCAAAGTCTCAGAAGTCTCTAAAAGCCTGGACAAAGCAGAAATGGAGAACTAAGAGTGGCAAGAAGTCATCGGAAACAGGGGAAAGGTACTTACCAAAAAAAGCTATTGAGGCACTCACCCCGTCAGAATATGCAGCTACTACGGCAGCAAAAAGAAAAGGAACTAAACAAGGAAAACAGTTTGTTAAGCAACCTAAATCTATAGCTAAGAAAGTTAAACCATACAGAGATAAAGGAGTTACAAGTGTCTCTAACAGAAGCACAAAAAAACCGACTAAAAAAAGTAGGACTAACAAGTCTAAATACGCCTAAACGTACACCTAATCATCCAACTAAGAAAGCTGTTGTAGCCGTTAAGGATGGAGAGAAGGTAAAGGTTATTAGATTTGGTGCTCAAAGTATGGGGCACAACTATAGTCCTGAAGCACGTAAAAGTTTTAAGGCAAGACATGGTAAGAATATAGCCAAAGGTAAGACATCTGCTGCATACTGGGCAGATAAAGTATTTTGGGCAGGTTCAGGTGGAAGTAAGAAGGCTCCACCTAAGTCTCAAAAGCAAAAGTTTGGGTTGGGTAAAAAGAAATAATGAGTTATAATAGAGAGAGGAACATAACTTATGGAACCAATATCTACTGCATTAGCAGGGATAGCACTGGTTAAACAATCTGTTGAGTTTATTAAGACACACATCGAGACAGTTAAAGACATAGGAGAAATTTCAGGGGCAATAGATGGCCTACTAAATGGGGAGCAGCAAGTACAGAAGGACAGATTTTCTAGTGGAAGTGTCATGTCCCAACATAAGTCAGCAGCTAATTCAGTTATAGATGCTAAACTAGCTGCAGAACAAATGGCTGAAATACGAAACCTTGTTAACCTTCGATTTGGTTCTAGTACATGGCAAGAGATACTTAACGAACGTGCTAGAAGATTACAGGAAGAAAAGGAAGCAGAAGCAGAACGTAGACGATTAGCTAAGATAAAAGCTGAAGAACTACAACAGACAATGCTAATAGGTCTCATTGCTGTTTCAGTTGTAGGTTTAATTATAGCTTCAATATTTGGAATAGTGAGCATACAATAATGGTAAGTAGAGCATCAGTTGGGAAGCAGGTTAGCAAACCAGGCATGAAAGGTAGGGGATCTATTAAACGTAATAAGTTAATTGGCTACGATAATCCAAGAGGTTCTAGTCAAAGAGCTACACTTGCTTCCCGAAAGAAAAAGGCACGTAGGCCGTGATTGACGTATACTTTTGGTTAAAGCCTCGTAAGAAAAAATACAAGATAATATTTTAAAGGAATTAAATTATGGCTACATCTGGAACATATAACTTCTCCATGGACATTGATGAAATTATTCAAGAAGCTATGGAGATGATCGGTGGTGAAGCCACACTAGGTGAAGAGGGCAAGTCAGCCCGTCGATCAATTAACTTATTACTACAGGACTGGCAAAACCGTGGCATTCAGCTATGGACTATTTCTACTACTGCTGTTACCGTAACTACTAGTGTTACTAGTTATACATTGGGTTCTGAGAACATTGATGTATTAGAAGCTGTAGTTAAACGTAATGGTATTGATCTACAACTACAACGAATTAGTATGGAGGAATATCTAAAGGTTCCTCGTAAGGGGCAGACAGGTCGTCCTACTCAGTATGCTGTACGTCGTGAACGTGACCAATCTGTTGTGTATCTGTGGCCTATCCCTGAGAACAGCACAGATTCAATTACCTTTGAAACTGTTAAATACTTCCAAGACGTGACAAGGTCTGCCCAAACAGCAGACATCTCCCGTCGTTTCCTTCCTTGTTTAACTGCTGGTACTGCATACTTCATGTCAATGAAACGACCTGGAGTAGAGGCAGGACGTATCCAAATGATTAAACAAGAGTATGAGGAACGACTGCTACGTGCTCAGGAAGAAGATAAAGAACGTGCTAACTTGTTAATACGTCCTAGATTGAACTATGTGTAATGGCAAATAGAGCATTAGGACTTTGTGATATTTGTGGTTTCCGTTACAGGCTTCGTGAATTAAAAATGAACAGCTACGGAATGATGGTATGCCCTATGGACTTTGAGGCAAACTTTGATTTAGTTAACCACCCACAGAATAGAATTGCTAATGTTTCAGACGACGAGAATATTCAAGATGCTAGACCACTAAGACCTATACTTGTATCTGCAGTACCTGTGTCTTCTTGGCTACCACCGTTATAGGGATTTAGATGGCTAGAGGTAAACACGTAAGAGCAGAGTGTGACATATGTGGTTTTGCATATAGACGTACTTTATTACGTAAGAACAGTTTTGATTTGTGGGTCTGTCCTAATGATTGGGATGGGTCATATGATAGAGTAAATCATGCACAGAACAAAACTCCTAACCTTAGAGATAATAGTCAGTATGTAATGAATGCACGACCTGATCCTAATATTGATAGGAACATTAAGTGGGAAGATGCAACAGAAGTTTACACTACTATATATCAGTGGGAACTTGTAGATAAGAAATGGAGTACTGTTTAAATGGGTGACTTAACAGGCAAGTTAATTGCTAACACATATAAGGATCTTTTACAGATAGCCTCAAGTGCCACTAACGGAGGATTAGACGGTACACTACGTGCTATTCAGGATGGCTCAGGAAACAACTCCTCATTAAAAATATCAGAAACTTCGGCAGCCTTTACTGGTAATGTAAGCATTACTGGCAATCTTAATGTTGGTAATGCCTTTACTGTTGGTTCTATTGAGACAGCACTAATAAGTGCAACCACTATTAGAGGCTCTACTGTTTCTGTTACTAATATTACAACTGATACCCTTACTGCTGAGACACTAACATTTCAAGATGTAAGTGTAAGCAGCTTACGTACTGGTAATCTAACGGTTACTAATAATGTAACTGCAACTGCTTACTATGGTGACGGTTCTAATCTAACTGGTATTGCTTCAGATACACGTATTGCTGCTGTGTCAGCTCTTACTGTAGTTAATCAAACAAGTATTGCAGCCAATGCCT
>Ga0070754_10003117_pt1 | contig 11858 bp, 12 predicted proteins | sample VirMetDEL_Sep_01_FD_75181 | JGI IMG/M metagenome (GOLD analysis project Ga0070754, IMG submission 75181) | Aqueous microbial communities from the Delaware River and Bay under freshwater to marine salinity gradient to study organic matter... | ecosystem: Environmental > Aquatic > Marine >... | reverse complement strand
GGTAATGATGCTGACAATGCACTGACGAATCTAAAATTTGCGGCCGATAATTATTTTTTTGAGCAGGGCAACGTCGGCATATCCACGGACTCGCCAGCGGTCGCTCTTGAAGTAAATGCGGGTTCAGATGGAGCGGCAGCGTTTAGAGGACGTAGCGACGGTGGCAACGGTAACAATGCACGATTTAATTTACTCGCATATTCTGACGGAGGGGGCGCAGGGTATGGCGGTGGAATAAAAATACAGACACGCGATACGGTTAATGTATTCCACGATGCACTCACTGTCGATTCCTCGCAGCGCGTCGGCATAGGCACAGTCTCGCCAACACAGAAATTGACAGTGGTCGGCTCTATTAACAACGGTATACACGTTACAGCAGACACTGATACAGATTTTGATCCAGATTCGGGTTACGCTAACGATGCGCTTATCCTCAAAAATTCGACAGCAGGTAACAACAATCCCGTTAGTATGTATTTTGCAACAGGGTCAAACGGTGAAGTGCGGTTTTCTGCTATTGATGATGCGACGAGCGGTGATGCAAATTTAAATCTGTCATTACGACAATCTGGCGGTAGTAGAGCGAACGTGCAGTTTTGGGAAGCTGAAACGGGATTCGTCGGCATCAATACAACCTCGCCAGATGCCTTAATCCACGTTTCGCAGGGTGGCAGTTATCCGACAATGACAGCTAACACCCACGCGATTGTTGGTAATACCAGTTCTGGTTCTGCAATAAGCCGTGTGGCAATTATGGCGGGTGCTACCACAGGATATTCAGTTTTAGATTTCGGTGACACCGACGCATCAAATGCAGGTGGAGTAACGTATTCGCACCAGTATGATCGCTTGAATTTATGTGCGGGAGCAGGTGCTACAAGAGCATCTATTGACAGTGATGGATTGAAGTTTGGAACAGACACCGCAGCGGACAATGCGCTGAACGACTATGAAGAGGGTACGTGGACACCGACGATAAACGGCTCTACAACCAACCCAACTGTTACATACAATACAGCCACTGGTATATACACAAAAATTGGCGATATAGTTTACATGTCTGGCTATGTATATGTAACGGCAGGTAATTTGAGCGGGGGCGCGGGTAATATACAGATAGGGAATATACCGTATTCTGTTAAATCGGGGACTTTGGGTGCATACCAATCGTTACAGTTGGGATATAGTAGAGTTAATGGTGTCTACATTGATGATTCAAATGGACAGGCGCGATTACAGGCCAACTCGACAACACATCTATGGGTGTACGGCACTAATAATAGTAATTGGGGCAGTGGTGTATATGAACTTAGTTTTTTTGGAACGATGAAAATAGCATAGGGAGATATAAAAATGGCATTAACCGAACGAGTAGAAGAAGACAAAATAGAAGTCGTTGGACAGTTCAAACATATACAAGTCCGCACGGCCACCGTAGTCGAACGCGATGGCGTAGAACTGACTCGCGCATTCCATCGCAAAGCACTCGCACCAGACGCAGACGTTAGCGGTGAAAGCGCAGAAGTGCAAGCAATTGCAAATGCAGTATGGACACAAGAAATCAAAGACACGTATGCGGCACATTTAGCGGCATCACAACCAACTGGAGAATAGACAATGGCTATACAATTTGACTTAACTATCACTAACAGACTGCGCGTTGCCCCCTCTAAGGAGATCGGTGACGGCAGTGTGCAAACAGACGTTATCGAAGCAGTGGTGTGCATCGCTAAATGTACAGACACGGACACAGGAGAGGTGGCTTCTACAGATCCGTGGGTGCCACTCGATCTTAGCGAACTGACTGCTGACGATTTCGTCGCTCTGGACGCGCTGACAGGCCTCCCACAGCGTGCGATTGATCAACTGACCGCATGGGGCGAGGAGCAGAAGGCAGGTCTGGAAGCGCAGTTACAGTCTCGGAAAACTCAACCGAAAGAAATAGTTTCGCCTTGGACAGAAGTTGATCCTTTGTCAGAAAGTGGAGCGTAGCAAAGATGGAACAAAATAAATCTTACAATAATATCATTTTTGATTTCTTTAATAAGGCGAGGATACGTCAAATGATAGCTTTATCATTGACGGGTTTAGTTGTTTATGAAACAATTTGGGCCGATCAAATTGATGCCACTACTTTAGTGGGTATTTATGGAACTGTTTTAGGTTTTTACTTTGGCGAAAGCGAAGAATAAGGATTATTAAATGGCTTTCAGCAATCAATTTTTAGACAGTATCAGTGTAGAGGCAGGTAAACCTACAAAAGCATCTGAACTGAATAATGTTTCTGAGAATACTGATGCAATAAAAGAAAGAATGCTTGAAGGCCATTACTTTAATAATAATGGAGTTGATGGAGAAGATGGATATCATCGCGCCGATTATACAGATCCCTTATGGTTTCTCTCTAAGTCCACAGGGAATACTACGCACAAGTATACTGCATTATGGTTAGATAATTCAGATGCTTCGGATGTAAAAATTAGGATTTCAGTGCAGGGAAGTACAGCCGCAATTCCAAGCATGACATCTGGTCAAGAAATAGGCGGCGGTGCAATTATATCTAATGTTGGTGCTAACAGAGTAATTACATCAGATGGTGGTATTGGCACACTTAATGCAGAGAGCAATCTTCTTTTTGATGGAAGTAGCTTAACAGTATTTACAGATGCACTTGTAGCAGATAGTAATAAGAGGGTTATTGTAGGTTCTTCTTCCACAAATGCAGGGAATAAGTTTGAAGTACGTTTTGATTCAAATCAGATATCAAAATTTACGAATCCAAGCTCTGGTTACGCTGAACTACAAATAGAGACAAATAATACATCACAGAGATTAATACAGTTTGGCATTGAGGGAACGTCCGCAGGGAATAGAATGACGGGAACTCGTGCCAATGCAGGTTACATAGGTACATATTCAAACGATAATTTTACTTTTCATACTAACAACCAACGCAGAGCAGAAATAACAGCAAGCGGTGATTTTGTAGTTGAAAATTATCTAGGAATAAATTCTGCATCTCCTACAAATCCAATTTACATTGAGGGAAGTGGGGGAACTAATGCTTCAATAAAGATATTAGAAACAGGATCTGGAAGCAGTAGGTCTTTAAGATTACAGCAAAACTCTGGCGCATCAATAATAGCTTCAGAAGGCTCGTCTAATTCACTTATTTTACAAACTTCTAGTGAAGTTTTCAGACTAACCCAAAACTTAGAGTTACTGTTTGGCATAACGTCTGCAAGGACAGGGATTAGGATAGATCCATCCACATCCACCCCCAATGTAACTCCAAACATACAAATCGAATCAACAAGCACTTACAAGCCAAGCATTACGCTAATCAATAACGAAAACTCCTCTATTTCTAATCGTTTTTATTTAGGTAAAACAAGAAGTGGTTCTGTTGGAGGAAATACTGCTGTTACAACTGGAGATGAGTTAGGGAATATAATATTTATTGGCGCAGATGGTTCAAGACTATCTAATGCAGGTATTATATCTGCCGTTGTTCCTACTACTGGATATGCTCGCACTCCCGTTGTAGGATCAAGTAATGTGCCAATGAATTTAGTTGTATACCTTACTCGTGATCAATATTTAATCCCAACAAAAAGAATTGAAATTGATCATGATGGGCATACTGATTTCTTTGACTATTCTGGAACAACGGTAAGAGTCCGTATAGATGGGTTAGCAGGTGGCATCTTAATTGATAAAACAACAAGATCCACTTCGTTGGGGAATACGTACGATGTAGATGCGAACAATTATATCAATGCAGATCTTGGTTATGTTGTAAATGATACAAATTATGTGTGGCATCAAGGGAATGATGGAACTGGATCTGGATTAGATGCAGATTTGTTAGATGGACAGCAAGGTTCATATTATCAAGCCGCTTCCTCCGCTGTAAGTGTTACCAATCCGGGTGCAAACAATATTGCTTTGGCTACTAATAGCACTACAATAACTGGACAAAGTAATCTAACTTGGAGTGGATCATTATTAAGTGTTGGAGGTGCTGTTAATGCTAACAATCTCGTGTTAGATGCCTCTGGTAACTATCCGATTCTATTAGAAAATCAAGCGGGTACGACAGCAGATGCCGCTATCTCAACGTTCGACGATGCGAATGGCACATTGCTCGCGCTCGGTAGTAATTTTTATATCTCAAGTGGTGGCGCAGAAACGCGATTTAACACCTCAGAGGAGGCCGCAGGGATTGTCCTCAACCGCACAGGCATAATCTCATTACGGACGAGTGATGGATCAAATAATACAGTAGAGCGCGTTTCTGTTGGTAATACTGGTGATGTGACGGTGGGATCTGGCAACCTTTCTTTATCTGCGGGTTTTGTCACTGTAGCTGGCAACCCATCCGCAGGTGTGATTGGCAGTAACGGCAATGGGCAGATCGGTGGACTTACGGGCAATGGTCTGTTCTTGTACGGCAAAGGCTCGACGTACGACCTTGTGCTTGCCAATGCCACTACAAATGTAGCACTCGCTATTCCTACTGGCACACACAACGTCCTATTCTCGCCCAATGTGGGTGGCGGTTCGTCTGCTACACTCACCGTAAAAACTGGCTCTATCAACTGTGATTCAATTCGCCTTGAGGCGGCTGGCACAACGTCAACGTGGCTTGAGTCAAGAGGGTATCTGGGGCATTCATGGTATGTTGATACGACTCGTAAAGCTACGCTCGACGCTAATGGATTGGGCGTAGGTGTAGACTCGCCACAAGGCACTGTTCATGCACGCACAGGTACAGATAAAAATATTAGACTCCAGACTCTGGGATCAAATGCTGGAATCGGAGCCTTAAACGATGCGTCATCGTCGTATGTGCCGCTAAATTTAGAGGCTAACGACCTCATCGTTAATCAGTACAGTGGCGGTAACATGGGTTTGGGCGTTACGCCCAGTACGTGGCGATCAACAGAAACGGCATTGCAGATAGATCGTCGTGCGGCTCTTTATGCTGACTCTCACGTTACAACTGCTCTCGCAAATAACCTAATCATAAACAGCGGTGGATACGCCCTTATAGAAGCTGATGCCGCATCTCAGTATTACCAGTATCAAGGGGCGCACGTTTGGCAGACGGTAGGCAGTGGATCAGCAGGTGCGAATGTCTCGCTTTCCACAGAGATGACGCTCAATAGTACTGGTTTGGGATTGGGAGCGGCCTCGCCAGTTTGCAGATTGGATCTGATAGGGACAGGTGGAGGTTCACCGACTGGAGCAGTGCCAGCGGGTGGAGTTTTTGTAAGAGTCACTGATACAGCCACCGTTGGAGAGGGTGCGGTGCTGAGACTCCAAGCGACAAATGGAGTAAAAGAGACTGCGGCAACAATTTCGGCAGTGCATTCAACCAGCAATAATGGTGATTTAACGTTTGGCATGTACGAAGGTGGTGCCACTCACAACGAAAAAATGCGACTCACGAGCGCAGGCAACGTTGGCATAGGCACGGTCACGCCATCAAAGGCTCTCTCCGTAGTTGGTGATGCTGTATTCGATGGCCCAACGCAAACAATATCGAGTGCGGGAGCAGGTCGCGTAGGAGCGGCAATAAGTCTGGATAGTAATTATCAATTCGAAGCCGGATATAGCGCAGATTCGACGATTTCTGGAAGCGACTATTTAGGTGCTGTGTATTTTAATACTGCGGACACTTCGGGCCACGGTGTAGGTGTAGGTGCAGCTATTCGCTCGATGGTCATTGATCCCTACGGACGGTATTCGCTCGACTTTCACACTACGGGAACCGATGCAACAGAGGGCGATGATGCCCTGCGGATGCGGATAACAAATCAAGGCGATATACAGTTTATAGGTTCCGCAGGAAATTTATACTGGGAGAAATCAACATCAAACCTTGGAATCGGCACAAACGCACCTTCATCCAATGCCGCCATCCACGCTGTAACCACAGGATATTCTGGTGCGTCTGGTGCTATCATACTGGAAGATACACGCACTGACGCAAACCCATTTTTTCAAATAAAAAACGATGCGCGACAATACAACCTACAGGTGGTAGGAGCGCGATCAGACAATTTTGAGATTTACGACAATGGGGCAGGGGCAATTCGGTTAGCTGTCACAAGCGGAGGCAACGTTGGCATAGGCAGTCAATCCCCAACGTACAAGCTCGTTGTATCAAACGGCGGCGCGGCAGGGTACGAGTTCAACGTCAACGGGCTAAATAGTGGGGTCAATACAGTTGTTTATAACCGATTAACATCGGCCTATGTGGACAGTGCTCACTTTGTGAATAATTACTATATATACAGTGGACAAACCCCTGCCGAGCGGTTTCGCGTAGAAAGTACCGGCGTTTGTGCGTTTATGACCCCAAATGTGAATATACGATTTAATGGAACCGCTACCTCTACAGTTTTAACGAACAATAACGGCGTTGAAATTCACACGGGGGGATATATTTGGGCCGCAAGGCAAGCCGGTTCTTTGTATCTTAGCCGCGCCGGAAGTACGGGAGAGATTGCGGCTTTTCGATATGATGCCGTCACGCAGGTTGGTTCTATTAGTGTAACCTCTACGAATACGGCATACAACACAAGCTCCGATTATCGACTCAAGGAAAACCTCGTCCCAATCACCGACGCAATTGATCGCGTCAACGCATTACAGCCTCGACGTTTCAATTTCATATCGGACCCCGACACGACCGTTGACGGGTTTGTCGCGCATGAAGTTTCTTCTGTAGTGCCGGAGGCGATCACCGGAGAGAAGGACGAAGTTGACAAAGATGGCAATCCAGTATATCAAGGTATAGACCAATCAAAATTAGTCCCACTTTTAGTCGCTTCAATAAAGGAACTTGTTCAAAAAGTGAACGATTTAGAGCAAAGGTTAGATGTGTAAATGGTAATTAAATATGAAAATAAGATAACAAACAACATTTTTTTAGTCGAAAAAGTTGTTTTGTCTGATGGTGTTGAAGTAGAAAAATACATTGAGAGGATTGCTGTAGCAATTAAAGCGACAGATGCCGCAACAGGCTATTCCAAGATCTTTGATGGATGGGTTATGTTAAAGAATCCATCTGAAAAAGAATCTTCAGATTTTACTGCCTTTGAGGATATGAAGGAATTGCCTCAACATATTAAGTCTCAATGTCTTGATTGGTTCTTTGATGAAAGAAGACGTACAGACATACGAAATATTATCAATGAAGAACAAAAAAAACCCGTTGCAAAACAAGGTGGATGGACTCCAGATTCTTTTCAAAATACTATTTAGTAAACTTGATTTTTTAAAAAATTAAATATATCTTTCTGTAAACCCCCATTATAAAGGAGATTTAGTAATGAGTGAATCAGTAGAAACGACTCTTGGAGATCAGCAGATCGTTGTAGATGATGTCAACTCTGGTTCGTCAAATGACGATAAAGAGCTTGAAGCGACTATACAACGTGAGCTTGAGCAGAGAGTTAATGTTGTGACGCAGAATGATCCTACTATTCAGCGTTTGCAGGGTATGCTCGACATTCTACAAAAGCGTGTCAGCTTGAAACAGACAGACTCTGAATAAAACCACAAACCCCTCAAGCACAATAATATGCCTCTCAATGGAAAAATAGAGACAGTATATAAGCCCATAAAATGGCTTAAGCCTTACTCTCGCAACTCTCGCAAGCACCCCGCTTCTCAAATCAGAAAGCTTGTGAAGATTATGTCAGAGATTGGATTTACAAATCCTATTCTTGCAGATCCAGAAGGTGAAATTATAGCAGGGCATGGTCGCTTGAAAGCGGCTCAACATCTTGAATTAGATGAAGTGCCAGTTATTGTGCTTGAGGGGTTGAGTGAAGCGGAAAAGCGAGCGTATGTCATCGCTGACAACAAACTGGCTGAAGACGCTCAATGGGATATGGATTTATTAAAATCTGAAATTGAAGACTTGCAATTTTCAGAAGACATAGATCCATCCCTTACTGGCTTTGATTTAGGCGAAATAGCGGCACTTGATCCTACGCTTATAGAAGACGGTGGACAAGTGTTAGCTGATGCTGAAAAAGAACAATTAGAACGCGAAGGGCAAGGCGATGTTGAAAGTGTAGTCATAAATACTATCAACGAACACGCTTTATTGCCTACTGATAACGATTACGGCATACCTGTATTGAGAGAGGACATGTTGGGGGATCGTATCCCAGAGAATCCTTGGTACAGAATGGAGCCAGATCAACACCCCTCAGAGACAGTTTACTTAACTTGGGGCGAACATAGACGCGAAAGATGCAAGCCAGAGCATACTGATGGCGCAACCCTTATGTTTTATGAGGAAGATGAAGCGTTTGAGCCAATATGGAATAAAAAAGAAGATACAATACAGCGAATGTCTGTATATAATTGGGGTCAAGTTGTAGCTCCAGACTTTTCTCTACACAGAGATGCTCCTAAAGCAATTAGAATATATCAGTATTATAGACAGCAGTATATGGCAAGATTTTTTCAAGAGTTTGGGTTTAAAGTTATTCCATCATTAGCCATTAGCGATGAGAGAGATAATGACTTTCAAATTGCGGGTATTCCTAAAAATGCGCCTATTTTAGCGTGTCAAGTATTAACTGTCTATAATAAGTTTACTAAAATTGAAGGACATAGAGAGAGATCTAATTTCCATAAAGGTATAAATTGGATCGTGGAACAATTAGAGCCTCAAAATATTCTATTTTATGGGGGCTTGCCACACGAAGAGCGAATGCGCCCACATCTCCCAGAAGGGCCAGAATACCACTTTTTACAATCTTTGAGTGCTTTGTTTGCAAGTAAGAAAGGCAACAAAAGTTGGGGTAACAGTAGAAAAGTTACTTGATCTCCGATAATACTTTTAGGTGATCACTTTTTTACAGGAGAATTAAAATGAGAGATTCACTTTTAGTAGGTGGAAAAGCAGGAGGTTACTCTAGCCGCATTCGTGCCGTTGCACAGGCTCCTCAGCGAGCCGTTCAGCAGGCTGTTCGTCAAGGCCGCATTAGCCAAGGCGAAGCAACCGCTGGAGCGGCTTTGCGCCGTGGCCGTACTCCTCAGCAGGTTCGCAATCAATCACGCGCTCAGTTTGATCTAGGTTCGCTTTAAGATTAAGCTTGCTGTTTTCTACTTTTTAGTAGATTTAAATAAAATACTGATGCTGACAAATGTCGGTATCAGTATTTTTTTATTTTACGGAGTGAAAACTTATTGTAATTACTAATAGGAGTTATGTTATCTAACGAAGGGTCGTAGACATTAAGATGATAAATTATGATCCAATGGGCCATAAAAGGAGCAGACACCATAAAAGGCTCAAACATGTCAGTAACAAGATAAAACGTAGGATCTTCGTGAAATATAGAGGGGATGATCTCTGGTTCCTCGTTTTCATCATCTTTCTTTGTTCCATGAATTTCCCAATTTTCGCCTGTCTTTTCTATCAAAAGCTTTTTCATTAGATTTACAGAAATAGGTTTTCCTTTTTCTTTGATTCCAGTGAGCATTTCTAAACATGCATAACCGCAATCAAACTCTTCTTCCTGTTTAACGAATTGTAAAACGCGCATGACTAAAGAATCCTTTAATGAGAGAGAATGCGCCTTGGAAGCCGCACAAGGGAATCAAACATCTATAAGTCTACTTGTTAATGAATTTAGGAATATGGTCTATAAGATAGCAAAAAAACATGCAAGAAACAGCGATCATTTTGACGATCTTGTTGGCACAGGAAACTTAGCCCTTTGCGAATCGGCCACAAAGTTTGGCGAAAAAGAAAGAACATGCAGGTTTAGCACGTTTGCATATCAAAGAATAGAGGCATCAATTATCCATTCCTTGAGGACTACAAAAGGATCTATGTCTTCTACGGAATGGGAAGGTCGTAAGCATTCACAGCTTCAAAGGCAATACGTGGATCTGTCGCAAGAGTTGGGCAGAGAGCCAACAATGCAAGAGTTTGAGTTTGTTTACGGTGAACAGTTTCATCAAAATGTATCTGAAGTGGCTATAGAAGAAATAGACAGAGAAATATATATTAAGCCTATAAATGGATCTGATATAGATTATGCTAAGATGCCAGAGTTCGCAAAAGTGGTAATACAGGAAATTTATAATGGCACAACTAGCGATATATTAGGCGAAGTTTCAATGAATCTATCTATCAGCAAAGACGAGGTAAAAGAAGTAATTAAAATAGCGGCAGAATACATACATTTTTCATGAAGTGAAAAAAACGTCCTCAGAAACGGATTTCATCATGAAAACGATGGTAGTAGACGATCTAAAGCCCCATCCTCTATCCCAAATCCTATTCAAAGACTTAGACGATATCTCTTTTGATGGTCTTAAAAAAGACATTCAAAAGCGCGGCATTCAACACATAATAGAGGTTGATATACACGGCAGAGTAATCTGTGGAAGCCAACGCCTACGGGCGATACGAGAGCTTGGATGGCGCACAGTAGAGGTGTCGGAGCGTGGAGAGCTACAAACAGAGGAAGAGATAGAAGAGCATCTCATAAGAGACAATACAGAGCGTAGGCACTTATCCGCTATGGAGCGATATCGTGCCGCTAAGCACCTTGAACAGCTTTACGCGAAGGAAATAAAGGAAAAGATCGAAGCAGGGGAAATACGGACAGGATGGGCCGCTAAAAAAGAGCCTAACACGCACGTTTCTATGGAAACGCCTAATAGAGCCGCAGAAAGAGCCGCTAATGATATGGGTATGTCTGGGGCAACAATGCATAGGCTAAAGAAGATAGCAGAGTCCGACAGAGAAGACATAAAAGATGCGGTGGAAAGCGGCCAACTATCTGTTTCTGCTGGACATGAGGCACTTCGACACAAAGCCCCAATGAGCGGAGGGCATACAGAACAGCTTAAGTTTTTCCAATACAAGAGAGAGATTGAGAAATTTGAAAGGTATCTCATTGCCAACGCAAAGAGAAACTTCCCCACATATGCCAGAGAGATCGATAAGCTGTTAATTAAGACGCAAACTCATATAGCTGATTGGATGAATAACGAGTCAAATAACGGTGAATAAAAGTTAAAATGAATGATAAATTAGAAGAAGTAAAAGAAAACAAGCCCGTTCGTAAGGGTGCAGGGCGAAAGCCTAAGATATTCGATGATAGCAAGAAAGAAAACTTCTTACAAGCGCTCCGCATAGGCAATACACTCGACTCAGCTTGTGCTTTTGCCGATCTATCTGAGGGGGTAGTAAAGTATTGGCTTAAACAAGGGGCCATGGAGATACAACGGGCCGAGATGGAAGCCATAAAGAACAATCGAACAGAACTCACGTATATAAGGTCACAAAAACACTTTGCCGACTTTGTAATGGAATGCAGAAAAGCTATGGCCGTAGGGGAAACAAGAGATCTACAAATAATAGCGGCGGCATCACAACAAAACTGGCAAGCGGCGGCATGGAGAAGAGAACGTATGCAACCAGAGAAGTATGGCAGACGGACTGTTCAACATACTGGAGATGTAAAAGTAACTCATGGGGTAGATCCTCAATTACGTAGACAAGCTATGGAAATAGTCGAACAAAAAGAAAAAATAAAGGCTGTTAATGAAGATAGACCCAAATAAGTAAAATATCTATGTTCAAAACACTATTAAAATAGATCGGATTGGAGAGGGTAAGCGGCAAAATTTCCAAATTTGTCAAGCCTTAAAAAAAAAGGGCATTTTACCATCTTCAAAAATCATTGCCTTACAACAGTTTATGCACCCTATTCATTTTTTGAGATAACACTCATTCATGAATGGGGTGTTTTTGTTTTTGATGCACTGTAGACGAATAGTTACCGATTGTTATCGAATAATTATGC
>Ga0070754_10003116_pt1 | contig 11858 bp, 13 predicted proteins | sample VirMetDEL_Sep_01_FD_75181 | JGI IMG/M metagenome (GOLD analysis project Ga0070754, IMG submission 75181) | Aqueous microbial communities from the Delaware River and Bay under freshwater to marine salinity gradient to study organic matter... | ecosystem: Environmental > Aquatic > Marine >... | reverse complement strand
CTCTTCATTACATCCACAAGCGGATTGAGCGCAGAAAAGTGGAGAGTCACGATCACAGACGAAGTTGGAATTCTTGATGGTAAGCGATACGTCAACGAGCTTTCTGGGTCTAGCTTTACATCAATATACTCGTTCAGAAGGGGTGAGACGAAGGGACTAGAGCAAACCTATCTTGGTCGGGAAGATGTTTTAGTTTGGCCCTCCCTGAATGGTAAAAATATTACTTTTGTTTTGGACCTCGAGAGCGTGGACTGTAAATGGTTTACTACAATTTTCACAAAGGAAAAAATTGGAGTAAATAAATTTAAGGCGATGCAAAGTAAGCATTCCAAAGAACTTAAAGAGGGCCCGATTTACTTCGGGTATGCAGAAAAAATCGAATAGTATAATTAAGCGAGTGTGGCTTAGACACGTAGTGCACGGACAGGCTGCAAGCGTCTACAATTCTGTAGCGTAGGGTTGGATCAACCACTCAAACGAGCGAAGCGAGTGCAGGGACTGCAACATGGCGTATACGTTTTTTTTAAAAAAACAAAGTCCTACGGTTCGACGGTCTTGGTCCTTCATTCTTTGCCAACGCAAGTATCTACATCTAAAGGAGTAGGCTACGTCTTAACGGTGTGCAGGTGTATATATTAACTTTCTTTCTCTTATATAATATAGGAGGCAGTAGTTACACGCTCAGAGTAGTTACATTCGATGCCTTAGCCTTTTACAGGGAGCAGTAGTTACACCTTGAACGCACTAGCAGTAGTTACGCGACTTCCTCTGAGTAGTTACAAGCAGGCAGAGCAGTAGTTACACTATAACCCATGCGAAGCATTAGCAGATTAACACACATAGCTTTAAAGCAGTTTTCTAGCCCACGCACAACACGCTGACGCTCTGCGCCTCTAGTTGGAACTCCCAATGCTTCACAGACCTTAGCAACTGATTCACGATGCATCTCAGGAAGGGAATTCCATGCATTAAAACACCGATACATATTATCCAAATCCAAAGGGCTCCCGCCTTTCTTTTTTGGTTTAATCGGCTCTCTCTTCTCTTGAGGAAACGCTTCAGGTGATAGGTTTAGAATCTCTTCATTCTCATACTCATCGTATAACTTAGCCTCATCTAGTAACGCCTCCACTTCGGAAGAGGTGCAACCGTTGGCAAGGTCTGCCCAATCGCACCCAATGCTTTTTGGTACTCTGATCTTAACAGAGAAGGCGTAATGGCTAAGCCATTTATACCATTGAAGAGCAGCTGCGATTCCAGGCTTATCCGCTTGAGCATAGATAGTGCAACTCATACCTGAGAACCTAGCAGCGTGCTCTGTGGTCATAGTCGTTGTAGCAGACGGCATACAGATGGGAATTGTTTGCCCATAAGAGATCCCATGCATGATGGCGATTAAGTCTTTCTCTCCTTCAAAAAAAACCGCTTCGTAAGTCTCACTATAAATCGCTTCTTTGTGGATTGCGGAGATCCCAACTGGCTTTTTCTCCCAGTCGTTGGGTGAAACACTTTTAATCTCTCCGAACCTCTCGCCATTTAACTTCCTAGTGACCGCCGAATTAGACTCTTGATCGTATAGAAAAAAGCAATCGGGCTCTGGGTATTTACCATTTCTACCGAGGCGAAACAACGTGCCAACTCCTAGGATTCCACGATCTAATATTCTAAGCACTCCTTCAGTTCCTTTGACTCCAACAACCGATGTAATCTGTTCAGCATGAAGGGGATCAAATGAATCCAGTTTGATATTTTTCAAGCGCTCTCCAGATGAACTCTTCGACTTTGCTCGGGGCTTAACGAATAGGCCAAGGCTCAATTTTTTATCAATTAGTTCAGCAGCTTCTGCTCGACTAAGCGAAAGTGCTTGTTCAACCAAATTAATCATATTCCCGCCTTTGCCTGTCGTGTGATCCTTGAACCTCCAATGCTGATCTGACTTATCCCGATACAGGGAAAAGGAGGGGTTATTATCGCTCCTGAACGGGCTTCGATATGTGCCCTTTGTATCAGGGGGAGAAACGCTCTGACCTCTTTTGTTGGTCAATGTTAATCCAGCAATTACCAAAGCATCTGAGATCGTGCAACGGCGCGCTATATCTTCGAATGCGCTACTCATTGTTACCTCCCATGCTTTTAGCATACTGCTTTGCTTCCGGCACAGGTAGTGCACCCACTTTTGAGCTTTTTCCGCTCCCTGAAGGCCTTTGGACAAGCCAACCCTTACCTTGTGTCAGGGGAGTCAGTTCGAAGTCCTCAGCGTCCAATCTCATTAGAATTCTATCCAGAGAAATCTTTGCATTCTTAGAGGTGGTAAAACTCCGCCGAAAGATCCAAGGGGACTTATTATTTACAGGTGTCCCCGCGACTGTCCAAGGGCTTGATTTATCCCTAGCGTAACTGCGTAGCTTTTTAACTAGAGCAGGCTCAGTGGATTGGAGACGCCAGAACCCAGAACACTCAAGTTCCGGGAAGATGCAGGTTTCGGCACTCATTAGATCACACCCCCTTCGAGGTGCCTCTCAATGAAGCGGTCTACGTCCACTAGACGCAGAACAACTCTACCACCGAGGCGGCAAACTCTAATTTTACGCTCGGAGATCCAACTCCTGAGCGTCCGTTGTGAGACACCGATGTAGGTGCTAGCCTCTATTACATTTAGTAACTTAGGCGGGTTATTCCGTAGGTTTCTGTCAATCATTATGTTGGTTTAAAAAACCAACAAGAAAAACTTGAACTAACTCAAAAAACGTGTCTTCCTAAAGTTCTCACACACAAGGAAACTTGTTATTTTGAAGGTCAGTAGGTTCGCCTGCTGGCTTTCTTTATGTCTGGATAGGTAGCTTAATTGCTAGTTGTTTCCTGCCCACACTTGCTATTACAAAGTCTCAAATTTCACCTGTCAAGTCGAGGCACACAATGTATCATATTAACTAGCAAAATCTACGACTTTATTAGCGTTAGCAGGTGGGGAAATACCGAAATATTTCTCTGCCTGTTTCTTCGTAGCAAGTGCGCGGTAGTGAGAAAAAAGAACGTGGTCACCCTGTATGTGACCTAACTCGTTACTAGTCTTAATCGATTCACCATGAAGCGCGAAATGGTAACTGCCAAAGCTGTGGCGCATCGCGTTCTTTTTCCATACAATGACTTCTTTCTCCTTGCCGTTAACCTTCACTTTCTCGGTGAACCCAGCCTTTGTAAGTAGCTTGCGAAAACGGTGGTCGTAATCGTTAAAAAAGTCTGAGCGAGTAACCTCCCCTTCCCTTTTAGCGCAAAGCGAAATCCACAGGGCTGCGTTATCACTTATGGTCACATTACGAATGCTTCGCTTCTTAGCAATCTTCCCGCTGATGGTTACGAAACCTTCATCAAATCGAACGTCTTTCCAGTCGAGTCGCTTTAGCTCCTCAGTTCTGATACCGCAGAATAATCCGAAACAAACAGCGGCAAGCATATCAAGCTCGGGATTTACTAGAGCAGTATTAATTAGCCTATCCGCTTCGCCTGGCGTAAGGATACCAGGCTCCTTAGTTTCTACTTCGCCGTAAAGCTCTTTGCGATCATGTGTAGTGAGTCCATCCAGTATGTTTTCAGATGCATACTTTCGTGCTGTGGAGTATTTGATGATCTCGGCCAAACAGTTTAAATGGTTCTTAATAGTTCGCGGTGCTAATTCCATACAACTGAGCCACGATTTCACCTCATCGAGCATTAAGTCACGAACTAACTGATCGCCAAACTCCACCAGCACTTTCTCGCTTCGGATACGGAAAGCTCTTTCGCTGTGTTCTCTAAGCGTTCCCTTTTCAAGCATTGTTAATTTACTGGCTCTTAATTCCTCAATGACTTGGGCGAGAGCCCTGTCGCCTCCTGCAGGTCGTAGGCGCGGCAAAGCAAATTCAACTGCTTCACGTAAAGTTATACCTGCCTCCCTCAGCATAGGAAGAAGGTCCACAAACTCGTTGCGCTCTCTATCTTTTGCACTAAAGAACACCCGCCCCTGAACCTCTTTGCCATCATACTGCTCCTTGGCGAACTTCTTTGCACCATCAAGATCCTTGAACTGCTTACGTAGTCTAGCGCCTCCAGTGATCTTTACAGGAACCGTAACAGCGTAGGAAGTATTATAGCTATCCTTACCGCTGGTGTTGATCTTTTCCCTTATGCGTATGCCGCTAGCTGGGGGATATTCTATTGATTCAGCATCCTTACTCATAGCTGCATCCTATTGCCAATTATTGACAACAGACAAGCTCAATTTGGCAATAATGAGACAATAATATACAATAAAAAGGCTTAAAGCCCTTATAAAGTGGTACTCGGGGAGGGACTTGAAGCCTCTTTTTGGCAATAATGAAGTCACTGCCCAAGCGGGAGACCGCTTAAACACTACAAGTTGCTTTGCGACGAGGTGACAATAATTGCAACCAAGTGAACCCAGTTAGGCAATAATTTGACAATAATTTGAGACCCTAGCGAGACGGGGGGCGGGGGTTCGCTTGGCTGCCCTCTTGATGATGTGTATATACATCTAGTGCCTTAGGAAAAATTACTCCGTCATTTTGAAGCGGAAGAACTTGGTATCCGAATTAGCGTCAACGGGAATCTGTAGATCTGTAGTACCTCCGCTAGTCCAGATTTCTAGGTCATCGCTTTGCACTACTTCCATAGATAGAGTCGCAGTTCCATTTTCTACTGCTATCATTGTTGAGCCAGCACGAAGGTCTTTTACTTCATCTAAAGTTAATTTTGCATCTCTTTCGGCTACCACTGTGTCGTAGGCTACTTGTGTAGGGCGAGCATCTCTTTCAGCTATAGCAGCAGCTAAATCCGATAGTGCAGTCTCATATTCAGCCTGCGTAATAGTATAATCCGCACCGCCGAAAACAGTACCATCCGTCCAAGTTGCACCCCCGAGTATAGCGCCAGAGAGGTCAGCACCAGTGAGGACAGCAAAACGGAGGATAGCTTCAGAGAGGTCAGCACCAGTGAGGTCAGCACCAGTGAGGTCAGCAGCCTGGAGGATAGCAAAACGGAGGTCAGCACCTAAGAGGATAGCTTCAGAGAGGTTAGCAAAACGGAGGTCAGCACCAGAGAGGGCAGCATTAGGACCAACAATATATCCATTAACCATTTGATAACCTGAAGGGAGCGTTGGAGTCCCAGTAATATTCCCACTTTTTATTCCATTGAGGTCAGCACCAGAGAGGTCAGCACCAGAGAGGTCAGCACCAGTGAGGTCAGCACCAGAGAGGTCAGCATTAGTGAGGTTAGCAAAACGGAGGTCAGCACCATAGAGGGCAGCATTTCTGAGGTCAGCACCAGTGAGGACAGCACCAGAGAGGTCAGCACCATAGAGGATAGCACCATAGAGGTCAGCACCATAGAGGTCAGCACCATAGAGGTCAGCATTAGTGAGGTTAGCAAAACGGAGGTCAGCACCATAGAGGTCAGCACCAGGACCTATAGTATATCCATTTACTGTCCCAGTACCATCGGGACCAATTTGAGCGTAAGTTGTAGTGACTAATAGTACTAAAAATAATAGAGAATATTTTACCATATGCACAATTGAAGAAATTTTTACATGACTATCAACTAGAAACAAAGAATTCCCCTACGCTTACCAAACAATACCCCTTTACTCTCCCCTTAAATAGAAAAGCAAAGGGCTTGTAGGGACTCCTAGGTTAGAATCCGTTTGTGTTTTTCTACTAATTTCTAATACCCCTTAATGGGATTAGTATCCCAGTTACTTGGTAGGGTTGTTCGCTTAAGCTGCCTGGTAAGAACCATCTAGGCATGTGAGAAATATTAGTCTTAAGCGTGTGGACATTTTAAAAGGTTCATATTTATTCAGAGCGCTCAAATCTGATCCCCCAAATACCAGAAAATGGTTTAAGCAAATATAAATCGGGGCTAAACTCACCCACAGTCGCATTAACGCCAGAGGCATCATATCTTCCGGCAACCATACTCCCGTTTGATTGAATCTCAAAAGGGATTTTCGCTAGGTAAGGTCTATCTCTTGTTCCATTAACCTCAGGTGGGACAAATGGCTCAATCATAATGCTTAGATTCCCGCCATGAAGCATCCATTCTCCTTTTTCGCTTAAACCTTTTTCTGGTATTGGGCTATACTTCTTATCCTGAGTGGGGACTCGGAATACTTCATTGGTAAGTGTAAAGCTCCCTCCCTCGGATAAATCCAGGATCCACTTGGATGACTTGTGCCAATGATTGTTACCTGTGATTGGTGTCTTAACCTCCTTAGTCTCATAGACGCCAGCAACATCTTCTATGGATTCGCCGCAACCACCTAGGATGCAGGCTATCAGTATAAGAATTACGCACAATAAACTCCTCATGACGAATAGCGTGTTGCTCAAATCTGAACCGTCAATATTCGTATTGAATGCAGCGGTTGAATTCCTTTTAATTTCATTATGAAATATTTATTGAGTATCTTAATCGTACTAATCTCATCGGCTCATTCATTATCCGCAGAGACCGCGGATAATTTAGCCGTAAAATACACTGAAGCAGCAGCATACTTTTTAGTTGTACATCAGGCTTTAGAACAATCGGGCGAAAAGTACGCGGCCGCTTCGAAGAAGTATGGAGATGATTTTGATTTATGCTCTATGATATCCATGCTACTTGCTAGTCAAACCCGCAACACTGATATGGCCGGAAAGGTGACTATGTCTCGAATTGAATATTCAAAAAAAGAGATGCTCAAAGAGATGGGACACAGGAATGAAAATATCTCTATATTAATGAATAAATACCAAGATCGTTCGTTTGAATTAATAAACAACCCGCCTAAAATGGTAAAAGATCTTGGGCTTTAATAATAGGTCTTCTACTTCAGATCACAATCACATGGACTTAGCGAAATATGTTATCAAGGATAAGAGAAAGGTAAGCTCCGCTTTATGACATCCACTAAGCAATGGAATGCGGTTAGGGCGCTTATATATGGCGCGATTGTTGGGGCTTTATTTACGCTCGTACATGCGTTAGGAGGAGAGCATATAGGTAGTAATGCCGCGGAGGTTATAGGATCAATTACCGGCGGCATGGGTGGCGGTGCTGCAATGTTTGGCCTTGTTGCGGTTGTCCGTAATTTTTTTGTCAAACTCTGAATAATTATGATACCTAAAAGCATATTAACTGGGTTGGAGCAATAGGGCAGAGACTTGATTGATGCCTCCAGTTTTGTTAACCTAGTATCTATTCATGAAACCTAAACTCATCCTACTCTTAATGTTTACGACTTTCATCCTAGGGTGTTCGGAGTTTAATCCTTACCTAGGGAAGTGGCACATGATCTATGAAGGCGAAAATGTCATTATAGAAATATTAAAACGTGGTAATATACTCCATTATAGTTCTGGTGGAGTGGAATCCGATCAATGGATCGCTACAGAGAGAGGCATCGTTGTACTTGATGGTGCAGGAGGCATTACGGGCTTCTTACACGAAGGCTCTCTATTTATGACCGACGAGGGTGAGACGTTCATATTTGAGCGGGTCAAGTAGTAACTAATATGAAACTTAAACTCAACCTACTACTTTTCCTCTTCATTACATCCACAAGCGGATTGAGCGCAGAAAAGTGGAGAGTCACGATCACAGACGAAGTTGGAATTCAAGATGGCAAGCGATACGTCAACGAGCTTTCTGGGTCTAGCTTTACATCAATATACTCGTTCAGAAGGGGTGAGACGAAAGGAATAGAGCAAACAAGGATTGGTCCGGCCGATGTTTCAGTTTTGTCTTCACTGAATGGTAAAAATATTACTTTTGTTTTGGACCTCGAGAACGTGGACTCAAAATGGTTTACTACAATTTTCACAAAGGAAAAAATTGGAGTAAATAAATTTAAGGCGATGCAAAGTCAGCATTCCAAAGAACTTAAAGAGGGCCCGATTTACTTCGGGTATGCAGAAAAAATCGAATAGTATAATTAAGCGAGCGTGGCTTAGACACGTAGAGCACGGACACGCTGCAAGCGTCTACAATTCTGTATCGTAGGGTGGGATCAACCACCCAAACGAGCGAAGCGAGTGCAGGGACTGCAACATGGCGTATACGTTTTTTTAAAAAACAAAGTCCTACGGTTCGACGGTCTTGGTCCTTCATTCTTTGCCAACGCAAGTATCTACATAACTTATATACTTATGTCTGCGGTTTTAGCAGTTTGGGTCTGTAGATACTTCCTCTTTACGTGCTCAGTCCACTTCCTGGCATTACGCCATGTAAGCTTCATATGTCCTTCCTTGCACGCAGTAACCCAATCCTCTGCTTCAGCCCATGCAGTAGAATCTTCAATGCCTTCTATTTCGTTCAAGTGTTCATAGAACTTTTCTTTGCTTAGATTAGCGTCAAAGTAGTCAGCAGAATTTAGAGTGCTCCAGCAGTCCTCTCTCCAGGGCGAGATCTCCTCTGATATTTCAAAGTTGTAGTTTCCTTCGTAGGGTGCACCAGCGCCATACTGTTCATCATACAACTCGTAGTTTTCTCTACCATTAGGTAGTTTTCGCCGCTTAATATATCCGAGGTAAATCAGTTCTTCCCAACCAGCGCAGATTGAACGGACTCCGTCTTTATTCTCCCAGGCTACACGCTCTGCGGCAAAGTCCCATCCAGGCGGTTTACTTAGCATGTATACCCAAAGACCTATGGCTTTCAACGAAACACGCTTATCAACTATAATTGGGCATGGGTAACGGTAGGCGCGCTGAGGGAATTTTCCTTTTTCGATTTGCTCAACCATTAAGCAGCTCCTTCCTAGCCTTCGCAATCTCAGCTTTGAACCTCCTCTTTGCGCTTGGATAATCAGCATAAACGAAAGTCTCCAGACCAATTAACTCACAACCAAAAGGGTAGCTCAAATCATCCTGAAGTACTGCAACTTCAAACCATCTGTTTAGTTCGTCTTCCACTTCGCAGAGCACAAGTTTCTGTGAACGCATTACCTCAAGGTTACGTTTCCCCTGGATAATCTGAACCGCAGTATATTTGCCTTCTACCCATTTGAGTGGAACTTCGATATATTCGTTCCCAAGTTGAATGACATTCTCAATTCGACCACTCTCTGTATCGCATAAACAGCGGGATAGAGAGGCACGTTTCGGGTGTGCAAGGGTGTAGGTATCAAAACCCACTTCCTGCGCCTTTATCGACGGTTTTAGAGCCTTAATAGGTTCTGAAGTTTGGTCTATCCATCTATGAAATTCAGGTAGATTCGACCAGGTTCTGGTAGGGGTAACGGCACTTATTATGCTACCCTCCCTTCTGATTTACTTTCGGACTTTTCGGCAGCTTTCTGACCTCGAGTGGTTATATGCTCAAAAACCTGCTCGGGATCGTAAAAAACCCGCCGGCCCATCTTAAAATGCGGCAAATTACCTTCGGCTTTTTGCTGCATTAGGAAGCGCTTAGAAGGTGCGCTTTTCTCGTCAAAGATAATTTCAACCAGTCGGTCAATATCAACGAGCTTATTTCTTAATTCAATTAATGGAGTATTCAATATAGTAGCATTAAAAGCTGCTTATGAACTTGATTATCTTTGAATTCCAAGGTTTCCTATTACTTCCACATGCAAGGAAACTTGTAACTTAAAGGTCAGTTGGTTCGCCAGCTGGCTTTTTTTTATGTCCTCGATAGGGTGCTTAATTGCACTATCTGCCTATCAGTTTTAAAATTATATTCTGAAATTTCACCTGGCAAGAAAAGGCACACAATTTATCGTATTTTTTTAAAAAAATATTACTTTTTTTAGTAAATGTGCACAATTTGTTCACATCTTAGGGTTTAACCGACCAAAACTTTTCTGCCTGTGCATCCGTCCAAAATCCAAGGTAGTGGTCACGTATAATACGCTCGCTGTTACCCGTTTCGAGTGCGGTGTCACCGAAGCTTCGATGCTCCATATAGATTCCTGTTATGCCAGTATGACGTAAGCCATCGTGAGGGATCTTAAAGCTCAGTAGACGCTTAAGCTTTTTCAGTTGGTATCCATTTAGCTCTGGTGATTCTGGGTGAGCTATTAGAAAGGATTTAAGGGCAGGACGTATCTTTATATTTCGTATCCTTCGTCCTTTAGCTACGTGAGCAGGTAGGGTGATAATACCAGTATCAATGTTAACTAGATTCTTCAGGTTACTTTGGCTGCTGAGTCGTTTCATCTCTTCAGGTCGTATCGCCGCAAAAACAGACAGGGCTAAGTAGGGGACCGCACCTTCTGGAAAATTTTCTGCGGCAACTCTCAGAAGCTCTGTTACCTGCTCGGGAGATATCACCTCTGGTTGCTTCGGGTCATTCTTCTTTGGCTTAATTCCATTCAGCGGATTAGACGGCAGCCATCCACTATCTACGATATAGTTTATGAAGCGGTTCAGCTCACGTCTTCTGGCATTAAAATCCAGCGGGTGTTTGAATTGGCCCATAAAGGACTTCACGCACTCATACGTCAGGTCCGAGGTTTGTTCACCCTCCAGCTTCTTGGCAATACGCTTAGCCGTCTGCTTGTATTTAGTAATTGTATCAGGCCGCAGCCCTTCTGACTCCAAGGACTCAAAGAAACGCCAGCTAGCTTCATCAATACAGATGCCGCTGGAGGCATCGACCCAATGCTCTAAGGCAAGTCTGGATGCCTCACGGAGGCTAAGGCGGCCGTTAAGCTCAAGGAGGGCAGCCTCTGCGTCCTTTAGCTGTGAGTCGCTCAGGTGTGTCTTCCTATACTCTTCCTTGCTGTCGCCTATAAGCCGCTCTCTTACACTTGCCTGCAAGGCTGTCGCATCCTTGTATTCTTTGCGGAAGGCTTCTTTAGGTTTGCCATCCTCGGTCCATCTAATTTTGTAACCAACCTTCTTACCTTTGATCTCATTTATATGAACTTTCATCTCCATTCAGCTTGGTGCATAAACATACCAGAATCAAGACTTTCTGGTGACCAATCTGGTGACTAAAGTTCTCGGGCCTGTAGCTCAGCGGTTAGAGCAGGGGACTCATAATCCCTTGGTCGTGGGTTCGAACCCCACCCTTAAAGTTGCATAAAACACTATATTACAGTTGTTAATGTAATTTAAACTCCCTTTTTGGTTTCAGCTAAAATGCAGTGAAATGCACCGAATTCACCTAAAATGCAGGCATTTCTGGTGACCAGTCTGGTGACTGACTATTTTACAATAGCCGAGACGGGGGGCGGGGGTTCTTGGCTGGTCTCTTGATGGTGTGTGTATACATCAAGTGCCTTCTAAAAAATTACTCCGTCATCTTGAATCTGAAGAATTCAGTATCTCCATTTAGTGGTATCTCAACCTCTACTAGATCATCTGTATCTGTAGTCCAATTGCTTAGGTCATTACTTCGTTCAATTTGAAGCTCTAAAGTAGCTGAGTTATCAGGTCCAAGCTGTAGAATTGTAGAACCTGCTCTCAAGTCCGTAATGCCTTGCTCGGAATATAATCCATAAGACGATGGGTCACTTGTGACGTCACTTTGACCAACAGTTCGACTCGAATCGAGTAATGAAATTACGTATGAAGGACTGTATAGTCCGTAGCTTAGTGGGCTTGTGACTACATCCTGCTGACCTAGAGACCGTGAATTTGATTGTGCTAAATTGTAGGCCTCAGCGCTATACAAGCTGAAGGAATTTGGATCCGTGGTAACATCGTTTTGGCCTTGTGTTCTTCCTGCTGCATTAGCGGAACTTACTTGGGTTAAGGTGTAGAGGCTAAATAAGTTTGGCTCTGAGGTAACATCACTTTGTCCTGCCAGCCTAGAATCGTCTAGGTCATCTTCATCGTAACTACCACTGGGGTTATTTATAAGATTATCATATG
>Ga0070754_10003115_pt1 | contig 11859 bp, 5 predicted proteins | sample VirMetDEL_Sep_01_FD_75181 | JGI IMG/M metagenome (GOLD analysis project Ga0070754, IMG submission 75181) | Aqueous microbial communities from the Delaware River and Bay under freshwater to marine salinity gradient to study organic matter... | ecosystem: Environmental > Aquatic > Marine > Coastal... | reverse complement strand
CTTGAGGGTGGAGCCGGGCTGTCGCAGCGCCAGCACCCCGTCCACCTCGGACGCTGCGCTCAGGTCGCCCGACGACCCCACCCAGGCCAGCACTTCGCCGCTGGCGTTGTCCAGCACCACCACCGCGCCGTCGTGTACGTTGCGGCCGCGCAGTTCGCGCAGGTGGCGTTGCAGGGTCTGGACGGCGAAGCGCTGTAGTGGCGCCGAGAGGGTTGAGTTGACGTCGAAAGACGAAGCCGCTCCGGCTTTGGTCGCGGCGGAGGTCAGCAGGCGCCGCGCATGGTGGGGCGCAATGCCCTCGCTGGCCTCGAAGTTGCGCTGCGACAGGGAAGCGATGGCAAACATCTCCAGCCCGCCGCAATTCACCGGGGTGTCGGGTTGCATCAGTTTCAGCACGCCACACGCGCGCTGGCTCACCACCCGCGCCGTCGCATTCGGTGCCCTGACCAGCGCGGCCGCCACGGCGGCTTCGCGCTCGTCCAGGCCATGTGCGGCCTTGCCGAACAGCGTGCGAGAGAGCGCGTCGATACCGACCGCCTCGCCTCTGAACGGCACGAGGTTCAGGTAGGCCTCCAGGATCTGGTCCTTGCGCCAGTGGCGCTCCAGCCGCTTCGCCGCCACGGCCTGCCCGAGTTTTTGCGGCACGGTCCGGCCGCCCGCCCCGCGTTGCAGGAAGCCATCTTCTTCCTCGATGAGTGCGGCCAGCTGCATGGTGATGGTGGAGGCGCCGCGCGTGCGGGTGTTCCAGAGGTTGCCCCAGGCAGCGGCCGAAATGGCGCGCCAGTCGACGCCGCTGTGTTCGTGGAAGCGCTTGTCCTCGCTCAGCAGCATGGCCGTGCGCAGCGCCGGAGACACGTCCTGCAATGCCACCCATTGCCCGCGCCGCACGGTGGCATCGGTGCGCAGGCGCTGAAGGAATGCGCCGTGGCGGTCGACGACGTTGGTGTCGGACGGCCGCCAGTTCCCGCGCACCTCGTCGAACGAAGGCAGTGCGTGCGCCACCGCTGCCGCAGCCAGAAAGGCGAGTGCAACGGCCATGCGCAAGGCCTTCATCGCGGCATCTCCACCTTCACCCGCGCGTTCGGCGTTTCACCGAACATCTCGGGCGCGTACATCGCCTCCACGCGGCTGGGCGGCAACGAGAACTCACCGGCGTTGTTGAGGCGCACGGTGTACGCCACCTTGATGACGCCTTTGGGCATGTACTCGTAATAACCGCGCCAGGCCTCGAAGCTGCGTTCCTCGAACGCCGGCCACGCGTTGCCGGTGGGGCTGCTCTGGCCGGAGGTCGCGATCTGCGAATCGCGCCCGAGGCCGCCGCCCAGAATGGTGGCGCCACCCGGGATCGGGTCGCTGATGACGACCCACGTCATGTCCGCCGAGGCGTTCACCTCCAGCGCCACGCGCAGCACGTCGCCCCGCGTGTACTGGCCGGGCACCGCCTGCTCCACCGGCGTGATGGTTTTCTTGATGGCGTAGCCCGCGCTGAACGGCGCCTTGAGCGGGACGGCAGCGACCGACTGCAGCGTGAGCCACGGCTTGCCAGCGCCCTGGTGTGTCACGGTGAGCGTGTCCTTGCCGCCCTCGGCCTTCCACGGCAGGAAGCCCGTGTTGTTGCGCAGGTTGCCCGGGCTGCCGGGGGCGCCGAACCACGGCACGCCACGGGTGCCATCCTGTTGCATCTGGTTGGGTGCGCCCGCCGCGTCGGAAGCTTTCACGCGCTCCACCTTGCTCCAGTCCACCGATGCGCTGCCGGTGCCCATCGCAGCCGTGGTCACACCCGCCACCGGCACCGCCTCGAACTTCGCCGAGAACTTCTCCAGTGCCAGGCCTCCCCAGAGGTTGGCCGTGGTGGTGTGCCAGGCGCCGCCCTGCTGGCGGCCGATGAAGCCGTTGGCGAGGCGCCCCATGTCGTCATTCCAGGCTGGGTCGTCCATCACCGCGAGCATGAGCCGCGCGATGTTGACGTCGCCGTTGGTCATGAGCCACCACCAGTAGTCGTCTCGCTCGGTGCTGAAGATCAGTTTCGTGCCCTGGAAGCTCAGGCGCGAACGCAGCACCTGCGTGGCCTCGGCCATGCGTTGCTCGCGCTGCGGCACGTCGGCCACGCGCTTCAGGATGTTCAGCCAGTCGATCACGGCGCTGGTGGGCCACTGGTTGGGCGCGATGGTGACGCTGCCCAGCATGCGCCCACGCGCCTGCCCGTACCGCGAAAGCGCCTCGATGGCGGCGAGCTTGCGCACGTCCAGATCCTTGCGCGGGCTCCAGAACTCGCGGCTGATGCGGCCTTCCACAAACGCGATCAGGCCGCGCTCCATCGGCGCGCGCACGGCATCCGGCAGGCCGAACGCGGGGTCGATGCTCGAGGCTTCGTGCGAGGAAGCCAGCAGGTAGGCGGTGAGCGTGTCGCTGCCCCGGCTGGCGTCGCCATCGCGGGGAGGGAAGTAGCTGGCGAGGCCGTCCGCATCCAGGTAGTTGGGCAATTGCGCCACCACGCCCTGCCACAGCTTCGCATCGCGCAGGCCCACCGATTTGCTGGCCTTTTGCTCCAGGCAGACGAAGGGGTAGTTGGCGAACCAGTCGCGCACGCCGGGCAGGCCTTCGGCCAGATTCGGCTGCAGCGCGAGCTTCAAGCCGCCGCGCCCCGGCAGGGCGTTGGCGGGCGGGTTCACGCCCAGGTTGAATGCGCCATCCACCTGCACCAGCGTGGCCTGCTGCACCGTGAGCGGCACGGCGGGCAGGATGCGCTGGCGGGCCTTCAGCGCGTCCTTCGCGCCACCCAGCGTGTCCTTTGCCTCGAACTCCCACAGGATGGCTTCGGCGCGGGTTTGTGCCAGTTGCGCGGGTGCGGTGACCGACCACGCCACTTCGCGCGCCTCGCCCGCAGGAATGTCCACCGTTTGTGGCTTCAAGTCGAGCAGGGTGGCGCGGGGCGTCACGTCCACCTTCATGGCTTTGGACGTGGTGTTGCGCAAGGTGATCTGCGCGCGGAACAGGTCGTCTTCGCGCACCAGCGGCGGCAGGCCGCTGATGATCTGCAGGTCCTGCGTGGCACGAATGCTCGTCTGCCCGGTGCCGAAGAGGCCCGTGCCGACATCGGCCACGGCGACGATCTGGAAGGTGGTGAGCGCGTCGTTGAGCGGCACCGTCACCACGGCCTGGCCGTTGGCATCCAGCGTCACGCGGGGGTTCCACAGCAGCAGGGTGTCGAACAGTTCACGCGTGCCGCTCTTGCCACCGCCGCCGCCCGCCGGCACCGCCTTGCGGCCATAGTGCCGCCGGCCGATGATCTCCATCTGCGCGGTCGCGGTTTCCACGCCCCACGCGCGCCGCTGCAGCATCGCATCGAGCAGGTTCCAGCTGCCGTTGGGCATCAGCTCGAGCAGCGCCTGGTCCACGGCGGCCAGCGCCACTTCGGCGTTCGCCGCTGGCTGTCCGTTGGGCAGTTTCGCGGTGATGGTGACCTTCGCCTGTGAGCGCACGGCGTAACTGGCCTGGTCGGCCTTCACGCTCACCGCCAGCTGGTGCGCCTGCGTGCCCACGCGGATCTCGGCCATGCCCAGACGGAAAGCGGGCTTGCTCAGATCCACCAGCGCGGTGGGCGCCACGTACTCACGGCCTTCGTACCAGAACGAGGTCCACCATTCGCGCGGCGCCTTGTAGCCCCAGGTGAAGAAGGAATACCACGGCACTTCGCGCAGCCGCCCGCGCAACGCGAGCACGCTCACGTACACATTGGGTCCCCAGCCTTCCTTGATCTGCAGGCGCACGGTGGGGTCCTGCCCGTTGAGTTGCACCACCTGCGATTCCACAATGCCCTCGCGCTCGACCGTGAGCAGCGCGGTGGCAAACCGGAACGGCATGCGCACCTGGAAGCTGGCCGTTTCACCCGGTTGGTAGGTTTTCTTCTCGGGCAACAGGTCGATGCGGTCGTGGTTCTCGCCGCCGAACCAGAGCTCGCCCTGGCGCGTGACGTACACCGAGCTGGCGGCCTGGATGCTGCGGCCCGATGCGTCTTTCGCCGTCACGATCAGTTCCACCTCGCCCGGCTCGCCCAGCTTCGCTTCGCACAGCAGCAAACCGCGCGCGTCGCTCTTGCCGCTGCACACCGAGCCCAGCTCCTTGATCTGCGTCCGGTTGTCGTAGGTGTAGAAGCCACCCACCATGCGCTTGCGGCTGGTGGTGACGATGCGCGCCACGGCCTTCACGTCCAGCGGGATGCCGGCGGCGGGTTTGCCCGAGAGGTCCAGTGCCAGCGCCTGGAACCGGATCTTCTGGCTGGCCGACACCCAACCCTCGGTCTTGATGCCCGCCACCACCGAGGCGGGCCAGAGCGTGGAGACACTGCGCAGCGTCTGCACCTCGCCGTTCGGGTCGGCGTACGTGGCTTCCAGCAGCAGCTCCTGCGGCTGCCTGGCCGTGGGCACCTGATCGATGGTGACCTTGCCCGCGCCGTTGCGGTCCAGCGTGACGGGCAATTTGTCGGCGATCACGCGCTGGTCCTGCGCGGCCGTGGCTTCTTCCTCGCCGCCCTCCCCGCCTTCGGCGCCTTCGCCCTCGTCGGTGCGCGGCGGCTGGAAACTGAAGGCCTCGAAGTCGCTGTAGAACAGGGGCTTGCCGCGCACCAGGGCCGACACGCGCACCGGCAGGTTGGCCGCCCCGCCACCCGAGACGTAGCTCACCTGGAGGTCGGTTGGCACCGACTGCACGTTGACCAGCGCCTGCTTCTCCACCGGGGTGATGCGGCCTTCCAGCACCGGCAGGCGGAATTCTTCGACCCGGAACTCACCCGAGTTGAACTGGCGCCCGCGTTCGTCGGCGCTCTTGAGCGTGACCTGGTAGTTGCCCAGCTTCGCGCCCGCCGGCACGGCAAAGGTGTTCTCTGCGCTCTGACCACCGGTGGCCGTGCGGCGCCAGGTCACCGGCTGAGTGAATTGCTGGCCACTGCCCATGTGGGTGACCACCAGCGTGTCGGGGCGCGCGTCGGGCACGCCAAAGCCCTGGCCGGTTTCGGTGCGGATCAGGTGTTTCATGGACACGGTTTCGCCGGCGCGCAGCAAGGTGCGGTCGAACACCGTGTGCGCGCGTTCATCCGGCCGCGCGTCGCGGCTGGTCGGCACATTGAAGCGCCAGGGTTCGATGCCCCGGTGCCAGTCGCTCCAGGTGAAGGCCATGTCCTCGATGCCGCCGTCTCGCGCGCGCGCGCTCACGAAATAGGCTTGCGGAGCGCCGCCGTCTGCGTCACGGCAGCGCCTTGCCTTGGGCGGTACGCCCTTGAGATTCGCCACGCCTTGCGCATCGGTGGTGGCCATGGCCACTTCCTTGCCGGCGCAGTCGGACACGCGCACGAACGCACCCGCCACGGGCTTGCCCTTGTCCAGCGTGGTCACCCAGGCCAGCGCGTTTTCGCGACCGAGCTTGAAATGCACGCCCAGGTTGGTCACCAGCGCCGAGGTGCGGACGTACATCGTGCGCGAGGCACCGTAGCGCTCGTCCAGCAGCGCGCCGCCCAGCGCGGGCGAGGCGATCTCGACCACATGAAATCCGGGTGTGAGCGGAATGCCGACCACCTCGAACGGGCGCGGGTCGTTGTTCGTGGGTCGCGGCAGCGCCAGCACCTTCACACCCGTCTGACCCTGCAGCAACGACACGGCGCGTGATTCCACCCAGCGCCTGTCGCGGTCCTCCAGCACCTTGGGCAGCGGCCCCTGGGTGTCGGCCTGCGCCTGCTGTCGCGACACGTTGAACCGGTCGTAGCGTTGCAGCTTGCCGAACCAGGCAATGATGTCCGTATCGGTCTTCGGCTGCAGGTCGCTCACCAGACCGGGCTGCAATCCTTGCACCGGGAGTGCAGCCTCCACGTTGCGCAGCGTCACGGGCAGCAGGGGCGTGCCGCCGGGCTCGGCGAAACGCTCGACGATGCCGAAGGGCGAAGCGGCGAATTTGGCCAGCGGCGGCATGGGGCCAGTGCTCACCGGCAGCGGAAAGCTGTCGGCATTCACCGGCGTGCGGCCCGCAGCATCCTTGAAATCCTTCGGCAATTCGATGGTGAATGCCGCCTGCTCGACGAAAGGTGGCTTGAACGTCACCTCGCTGACGACGCTGTCGCCATCGGCGCTTTCATCCTCGAACACCGGCTTGTGCGCCTGCTGGGACGATTTCAGCCGGATGCCTTCGGCGATCCTGCGCGGCACCGGCGCATTGAAGTCGATCCTCATGGGCCGGATCGGCAGGCAGGCGGCCTGCGCGTTTTCGCGCTCGCAGCTGAAGCTCACCGCAAACGCCTCGCGCACCTGGAAGTCGAAGCGCTTCTCCACGGTGTTGAGCACACCCGATGGCGTGGCAACGCCCTTGCCGAACACGATGGACACCTGGGAGTCGGGCGTGAAGCGGCGGTTGCACGCGAGCGTCACATAGCGCAGCGGGTCTTTGGCCGCCGGCTTGTCAAGGTACTGCGATTTGAGCAGCGCAGCGCGCTCACTGCCTTCGATGAGTCGCACCGGCACGCGTTCGCCCAGGCCTTCCACCGCGCACCACACACTGGCCTGCACGCTGGCCAAAGTCGCTGCGCCGTTGAGCTGCAGCACGAAGTACTGTTCCTCGTCGATGCGCGCCGAAGTGCCCGGGCGCACCCGCTGCACGAAGGGCCCGCCGGTGTTGAACTGGTGACGGGACGCGGTCAGCTCGACACCCTGCGGGGATTGGAAGCCGGCCTTGACCTGCACGCCGCATCGAACGCCCGGTGGCAGATCGTTCTGGAATTCGAAGACCCATTCGCGGTCACTGACCCAGCGACCGTTTCCTTGTGTGGCCTGCGCGTCGCTGCAACTCAGCGTGACAGGTGCGCTCGCGCTGGCATCACCGAAGCGGATGGCGCTCTCGTTGAACTTCACGACCACCTGGCGGACACGTGCGACCTCGCCCTGGGGCGACACGCTGACGATCTGGAGCGCCGAGGCAGGCAGGACGCAGGTGAGCAGGGCGGCTGCCAGCAAGCGGGACGGTATGTTCTTCAAGGGATCCTCCATGGCCGGGGCCAAGGGTAGTAGCGGGACGGTATGTTCTTCAAGGGATCCTCCATGGCCGAGGCCAAAGGCAGCCGAAGAACCCGACGGGTCGCCGGCGGCTTGAACGCCGCCGGTGTTCAGGCCAGCCGTGTGCGGTGACGGTCAATTTGCGCGCGCACCTGTGCAGGCGCGGTGCCACCCAGGGTGTTGCGCGCGTTCAGGCTGCCGCGCAGGCTCAGGCACTCGTACACGTCCTTTTCGATGCTGGCATGGAAGCCCTGCAACACGGCCAGCGGCAATTCGGAAAGATCGCAGTTGTGCGAGACGGCGGCCTTGACGGCGTGCGCGACGGTTTCGTGCGCGTCGCGAAATGGCAGGCCCTTTTTCACCAGGTAGTCGGCCAGGTCGGTCGCGGTGGCGTAGCCCTTTTTGGCAGCTTCCTCCATGGCGATGGCGTTGACGGTGATGCCGCCTTCCTTGGCGCCCGTGGCCGGGTTCACCTGGCCGCCCACCATCTCGCAGAAGATGCGCAGTGTGTCCTTGAGCGTGTCGACCGTGTCGAACAGCGGCTCCTTGTCTTCCTGGTTGTCCTTGTTGTAGGCCAGTGGCTGGCCCTTCATGAGCGTGATCAGGCCCATGAGGTGGCCGACCACGCGGCCGGTCTTGCCGCGCGCGAGTTCGGGCACGTCCGGGTTTTTCTTCTGCGGCATGATCGAAGAGCCGGTGGTGAAGCGGTCGGCAATCTTCACGAAGCCGAAGTTCTGGCTCATCCACAGGATCAGCTCTTCGCTGAAGCGGCTGATGTGCACCATGCACAGCGATGCAGCGGCGGTGAATTCAATGGCGAAGTCGCGGTCGCTCACGCCGTCCAGGCTGTTCTGGCACACCTGCGGCTCGCCGCGTTCGTCGACCATGCCCAGGGTGCGTGCCACGCGTTCGCGGTCCAGCGGGTAGGTGGTGCCGGCCAGCGCGGCCGAGCCCAGCGGCAGGCGATTGGTGCGGCGGCGCACGTCGGCCATGCGTTCGGCATCGCGCGAAAACATCTCCACATAGGCCAGCAGGTGGTGCGCAAAGCTCACCGGTTGCGCCACCTGCAGGTGGGTGAAGCCCGGCAGGATCACCTCCACGTTCTTCTCCGCCACATCCACCAGTGCGGACTGCAGCTCATTCAGCAGGGGGATGATGAGGTCGATCTCGCCGCGCAGCCACAGGCGCACGTCGGTGGCGACCTGGTCGTTGCGGCTGCGGCCGTTGTGCAGCCGTTTGCCTGCGTCGCCCACCAGCTGGGTCAGGCGCGCTTCGATGTTGAGGTGCACGTCTTCCAGGTCGAGCTTCCACTCGAAGTTGCCGTCTTCGATCTCGGTGGTGATCTGCGCCATGCCGCCCTGGATCGATTCGAGGTCGTCGCGGCCGATGATGCCTTGCGCCGCCAGCATGTCCGCGTGGGCCAGGCTGCCGGTGATGTCCGCTTGCCACAGGCGCTTGTCGAAGAACACACTGGCCGTGTATCGCTTGACCAACTCGCTCATGGGCTCCGAGAATAGGGCGGACCAGGCTTCGGATTTCTTGTCGAGTTGATTGGTGGACATGGTGTTGCCAGCGGCTGGATGGGAATTGAATGGAGCGGATGTCCGCCAGGGAAGGGGCCACGAGGTGCATGCCCGGGCCGGTGGACGGCGCGATGGTTCCCTGTGCTGGCCCTCATGTTGGCCGACCCGAGGACGGAAAACGCTTCCCATGAAAGATTCCAGAATTTTATCGAGCTTCCAGGAGCTCGCGCACGCCGCAGGTGCCCGGCCGCTGTCGGAGATGCCCGAGCATGTGCGTGCGCGGGTCCAGGTGTTCGACACCTGCCAGGTCGGCACGGTGCTGCGCGCCGTGCTGTTTGTGCAGGCCGTGGTCACCGTGGCGGCCATGTTCGGTGTGCACACCGTGCTGGGCTGGGTGACGCAGATGGCCATATTGACCGGTGCAGCGCTGCCGGCCGTGCTGGCCTGGCTGCTCACGGTCTGCGGGCTCAAGCGCCAGCTCGGCCTCTTGCCCATGCCGGGCCAGTGGGTGGCGGCCACGGGCCTGGGGGCGCTTGCCGGCGTGTACGGCTGCGGGCTGCTCGTGCTGTTGGGGCTGGCCGATCTGGCGCCCTGGGTGGCCAGCGCGGCAGCAGGGGCGCTGGTGTCGGCGGTGCTGGTGGCCGCGCTCATGTGGCGCTCCAAGGCGCGCACGCCTGCCGGCACCACGGCGCGCCTGGCCGAGCTGCAGGCGCGCATCCGCCCGCACTTTCTGTTCAACACGCTCAACAGCGCCATTGCGCTGGTGCGCGAGGAGCCGGCCAAGGCCGAGAGTTTGCTGGAAGACCTGAGCGAGCTGTTTCGCCACGCATTGGCCGACCCCAAAGAGGCGGTGCCGCTGTGGCAGGAGCTGGAACTGGCCGAGCATTACCTGGGCATCGAGCAGGTGCGCTTTCGCGAGCGGCTCAAGGTGGAGTGGAGCATCGACGAGTCCGCTTCCAAGGCCAAGCTGCCACCGCTGATCCTGCAGCCGCTGGTGGAAAATGCCGTGAAACACGGCGTGGAGCCCAGCCCCAGCGGTGCCATCGTGCGCATCAGCACGCAGCGCCGGGGCAGTGTGGTGGTGATCAAGGTGACCAATACCGTGCCGGCGGGCAGCGGTCGCCCGGGCAACGGTCTGGCGCTGGACAACGTGCGCCAGCGTCTGACGCTGTTGCACGACGTTCAGGGCCGGTTTCAGAGCGCCCTGGTCAACGGTGTGTTTCAGGTCCGGCTTGAAATACCGGTATAAGCGCGTATTGGACAGGTTCTGGACACGGAGCGTCACATGGCATTGAAGGTACTGATCGTTGACGACGAAGCGCTGGCCCGCTCCCGGCTGCGCGCACTGCTGGCCGAGTGCACCGAGCCGCGCACCGACGTGGTGGGCGAGGCTTCGAACGCGGTGCAGGCGATGGAGCAGATCCAGCGCACGCAGTGCGACCTGGTGATGCTCGACGTCCACATGCCGGGCGTGGACGGCATTGCGCTGGCGAACACGCTGCGCGAAATGGCCCGGCCGCCGGCGGTGATCTTCGTCACGGCCTACGCGGAGCACGCGGTGCATGCCTTCGAACTTGAGGCCGTCGACTACCTCACCAAGCCTGTGCGCCGGGAGCGCCTGCAGCAGGCGCTGCAAAAGGCGCAACGCCTGCTGGCAGCGGCAGAGGGTGCGGGCGAGGCGGGCCTGCCCGAGAGTCTGATCATTCAGGAGCGCGGCCGCAGCGAGCGCGTGGCACTGGCCGATGTGATCTATCTCAAGGCCGAGCTGAAGTACATCACGGTGCGCACGGCCGACAAGGAGCACATCTACGACGGCGCGCTCAGCGATCTGGAACAGCGCTACGCCCACCTCTTCGTGCGCGTGCACCGCAATGCCCTGGTCTCGCGCCGTGCGGTGCGAGCGGTGGAGAAGCACAACGACCCCGTGGAAGGCGAGGGCTGGATGGTGCGGCTCGATGGGGTGGAAGAGCGCCTGGCGGTTTCGCGCCGCCAGCTCGCGGCGGTGCGCGAAGCCCTGATGAGCTGAAGTGGGCCACCCCCTGCGCGCCTTCGGCGCTCCCCCCTGGAAGGGGGGCGATACCTGGGGCCGGCGGAGCCGGACCCTCGGTATCTCTGGATAAGACGGCTTCTTGCGGTGCTGGTCGCTTTTGTAATCAGGCCACGCCGTGGCGCCGCAGCACCTCGGCCCAGGCCGCCAGCTTGCGGTCGAAGCTCCAGCTGGCGTTGGCCGGGCTGGTGGACGGTAGCCTGTACACCGGCACCCCGAATTTTCCCGTGTGCTTCGCGTGCCGGAAACTCTCACCTCCGTTGTGCGCAATCGCCTCCAGCAGCGGACACGTTCTTTTCACGGCCGCGAAATCGTTGAGTTCGGCGTTCTCGATTGCCGTGTCCAGGCTGCCTTCGCGCTCGCAGGCGCGGTACACATCCCACACCCCCAGCCCACGCGCCCGCAGGACCGCCACGCGTTCGTCGTAGGGCATGGCTGGCAGCGGCAGGGCCCACAGGGCGCCGAGGATCTTCCAGAAATGGTTCTGCGGATGCCCGTAGTACTGCTGCGCGCGCAGCGAAGCCACCCCAGGGAAGCTGCCGAGCACCAGCACGCGCGTGTTCGCCGCCAGCACCGGCGCCAGGCCCTCCAGCCGCTTCACGCCAGCGCTTTCAGACGGGGCAGGGCGGCCCAGGCGCTGGCCTGTGCCGCCGCTTGCATCTCGTCCACGCCGATGCCGCGCAGGCCCGCCACCACGGCTCCGATGCGCGGCAACTCGGCAGGCGTGTTCACGCCCTGCGCGCGACCTTCGGCGCGCTCGGCCGCCGTGGCGTAGAGCCACTGCGGTGGGATGTCGGGCGAGTCCGTCTCCAGCACCAGCGAGTCCAGCGGCAAGCCCGTGGCCAGCCGGCGCAGTTGTTTCGCGGGTTCGAAGGTGACCGCGCCTCCGAAGCCCAGCTTGAATCCCTGGTCCAGAAAGGCCTGCGCCTGTTGCTCGCTGCCATTGAAGGCGTGGGCAATGCCGCCGCCGGTGGGCAGTTCGCGCAGGTGCTTGAGCAACTCGTCGGCGCTGCGGCGCACATGCACGATCACCGGCAGGCCATGCTTTCGCGCCAGCCGGAGTTGTGCACGGTAGAAGGCGATCTGTCGCTCGCGCATCTCGGGTGTGCACAGCGCGGGCACAAAAAAATCCAGGCCGATTTCGCCTACCGCCACCAGGCGCGGGTCGTCTCGGTGATCGTGCAGCGCGGCGTCCAGCGCGTCGAGGTCGCTGTCCTGCGCCTGCGGCACGCAGAGTGGATGGATGCCCAGCGCG
>Ga0070754_10003114_pt1 | contig 11859 bp, 12 predicted proteins | sample VirMetDEL_Sep_01_FD_75181 | JGI IMG/M metagenome (GOLD analysis project Ga0070754, IMG submission 75181) | Aqueous microbial communities from the Delaware River and Bay under freshwater to marine salinity gradient to study organic matter... | ecosystem: Environmental > Aquatic > Marine >... | reverse complement strand
GTATTAGTAGGTAGTCCTTTTCCTAATCAGAAAGAACTAGGTAAGATGGCAGAAGAATACGGGGATGTATTCGGTGGAGCAGATAACTGGTTAAAAATATATAAAAAAGCAACACCTGAAAAGTATTGTTTTCTTCATATGGATTTTCAGAGTAATCCACCAAAAGCATATAGATGTTTTGAAGAATTGATAGCAGAAGGTCCAAATATTTTAGGTGAAGTCCCTACTCTTGATGAAGAAGAAGATTTAGAATTACTCAAAGAAAAAAAATAAATTTATAATATTATAAAAACAATATGGCAGATATGTACGGCATAAGCAACGCTGTGATGGAGGCAAACTCTTTACACGGACAGATAGCACTTGAAGCACAAAATCAAGCAAATGCTTTCGGTATTGAAAAAGAGAAATTCAATAGAAAAATTAGAGACGCACAATCAAAAGATAAACAAGAAAATTTTATTGAAGGTGGAGAAAACTTAGGTGAATTACATAGTTTATATCAAGTTGGTTCAGGTCTTTACGGCGGTGTATCATCGGCAGTAGCAGGAGCAGGTCAAGCATATACAAATACTCGGACAGGTTTTACTGCGGCAAGACAGGGACTTACCGGAGCAAATTTTCTTGCTGAAAGCGGTGCTGCTATGAGAGGAGGAGAACAGGGTGCTGGTATCCTTCGTTCGGTAGCAAGCGGGACATTAGGTGCTGCTAAGGGTTTTGTTAGCGGATTAAATGAAGTAGGTGGTGAAGCAGAAGGACTTGTAAAATCTACTCTTGGTGGTGGTGAAGGACTAGGTGGTTTAGAAGGTATCGTTCAGAAAGGTATTGTTAAGTTCGGTGGTGGTGAAGCATTAGGATTTGTCGGTGCTAAGGCAGTTGGTGCGGCAGGAGGTCTTGAAGCAGCAGGACAACAGATAGATAGTCTTATTGAAAGCGGTGGTAAATCTATGTTTACAAGAGTAAATGACCAAGGACAGCGTGTAGCTATGAGCGGTGTAGATAAAGCAAGTGAAATTATAAATGAAGCAGGAGCAGCAGCAGATGTATTATCAGCAGCAACAGGAGGATTAGCGGTCCCGATAGCAGCAGCACTAAATTTAGCAGGAGCAATCACAGGTATTATAGGTGATTACAAAGATGAAAAAGAAGATGATAAAAATGTTGGTATTGGTCCTGATGGAAACCCTGACGCAAGTAAAGCACCTAAGTTATCGGCACCACCAACAACAGAAGCATTCACAGGTTTAGGATTTGTAGGTAATATGTCTCATAATCCTTTAGAACATATAGCGTAAACCACAGGTATGCTTCGCTAAAGTGTCATAATGACACTTTGTTAATTTATACTTTTTTAATTTTTGTTAATGAATAAAAATAATCTTTATATTATAAAATAAAGATGGCAAATTTTTGGACAGCAGAAGATAAAATACCTATCGGGCAGACTAAAATATCTGTCCCAGCAGAACACGGACTTGATTATTCACCAGGTCAGAAGATTGAGTTTCATATCCCTGCTTCGGTAAACTTTTTTCAACCTAAGGAGAGTTATTTAAAGTTTGATGTATTACTTTCAAATCCTGCTACCGCTAAGGCGTTTCTACAACTTGATGGTCAACTAGGTGGACAGGTTTTAATCAGGGACCTGAGGGTGTATTCAGGCGGGTCGGGTCGCGTTTTATTAGAGGAGTACCAAAATTACAATGTTTTAGCGGCAGTCAAGTATGATTATGAACTCAATGATAGCATTAAACAGAAGCGTTCTCTTACCGAAGGATGTGTATATTATGATGATAGGCACAGGTCTACCACAGGTCTAAATACTGATACAGCAAATAATCTCTCTAATAATCCTTACTTTGATGCTCCTGCGGCAGAACGAACTACTACCACTACTGCTGAACCGGGTTTCAAGAAAGCAAAATGTTTACTACCGCTAAACACAGGTATTTTCTCAAATGATAAGATTTTCCCTGTTGGTTTAACCGAAGGTTTAATCGTAGAGATTATCCTTGAAGAAGCAAAGAATTGTATTAGAACTCTTGATAACGTAGCAGAGAAGCGTAAATTACTCGCTAATCCAGTATTCTTATCGGCATCCGGAACTTCTGACGGAACCGCAGGACCAGCAGACCCTAACCTCAATCCGCAGTATCCTGTTGCTGGAACAGCAAACGGGGCATCTGCGTTTAATGTTTTCTATGTTAGACGAGATAATGTAATGGGTATCAACGCTGATACCGGTGCTGCTCAAATACCTTTTTGTAAAGGTCAGCGTATAAAATTCTATGATGTAAACGCACAAGCAGTTATTTCATCTGCTTCTAATACTGCTTACGGGACTATAACAAATATTCAATATGTTGAAGGCACTAAAAATTGTGCTTATATTACTTTAGCAGCGATGTTTGACCCTAGTGCTAATATGAATGTCAATTGCGTGGTGATTGATGATAGCATAGCATCAACTACATCAGCAAATTGGAAACCTTCATATGAGGTTACGAATTGTGAATTCATAGTTCAGCAGGTTACGATGCCGAGTGGTTATACATCTAAGTTAGCATCTATGATGAAAGAAGGTGGTGCTATGAATTATGATTTCTTATCTTGGACTAATTACAAGACTTCACAGATTGCTTCTGAAAAACTCACTACCTTAAGGGTCCCTCTTACCCAAGCAAGGGCGAAATGTGTATTAGCGATACCTACTGATGCGTCGGTATATACACAGAAAGATATTATGAGGGGACACAATACTCCAATTGAAGATTATGAAAAGGATACTGAAAGTGATGTTTGCCAAAACAGATGTGTTCGTGCTGGTCTTGTAGGTATCACCGATAACATTACTCAGTATCAGTTATTTTATGATGGTAAACTCAATCCTTCTCGTAAGGTAAAATGTAGCAAGATTTCAGGTATGTTTAGTGTTGACCAGCAACCGCTCATTGAGTTAGAAAAGGCATTAGTGATGGGCGGTATCAAACCTCATAGTATGTTAGCATTCAGAAAGAATTTTGTTATCGGTCGTGCTCTCAGTTTACAGGATGGTGTTTATGATACAAGAGGTAAGGACTTTCAATTACAGGTTGAGTATCAAGAAGCGGCGATACCTGAATTCAATAAACTCTGGAATGTTTGGTGCGGTCATCTCCGTCGCCTAGTTATTTCAGGAAATGCTATTCAGATTGTTGTATAATTTCAAAAGTGTCATTATGACACTTTACTAAAATAAACTTTTATAAATTTGATTTTATTTTTTATTTATTAATTAAACAATAGATGGAACAATTTTATTCGCTCTTAACTGAAAAAAACAATGGAAAGCGTAAAGAAAGTAGTTTAGAAGTTATCAGTAATAATATCAAAAGATTATATATCAGATGTTATAATGAAGAACCCGAAGATATCTCACAAATTGAACATATGGTTAATGATGTACAACACACATTTGCTTGTTTACAATCGCCTATTGATGGTAAAAAATTAGGATTATCAACTATGCTATCTTATACAAATTCATTATTAGTAGCAAATGATATGTTTGGATTACAACACGCTGGAACCTACGGAAATTTAGAAACTGAATTACAAGTTAGAAGAGCAGATTTACAACGAAAAAATCCTGTAAAAGAAACTAAAATCAATAGAGAACAATTAAATACAATATTATCTGACTTAAAGGAATTAAGTAAAACGAAAACAAATAATAGAACAAATGCTTTATTTCAGATTATTGCTAAATATCCTTTCAGATTAGAGACTGCTACCTTAGAGAATATTACACAAGAAGATTATGATAAAATAGAGGATAAAGGAGTAAGAAATTTTCTGATTGATGGTAAAACATTTGCTTTCTACGGATACAAAACAAATCGTAAATATGGGACCCGAGAGATACCGATAACAGATGAAGATTTATTAGAAGCATTAAGATTACATTTAGAGAATATTGGACCTAGTGATTTCATATTCTTTAACGGAAGTAAAGATGGAACCTATGAAGAAGGTATGACAATAGAAAAAATACAGGCAAAACAGCGAAATAATTTATCTCTTTGGATAAAGAGATTATTGAAAAAACATAAGGTTAATGCGAGTGCTACTGATATTACTAAATTACTGATTTCAGAAATTTGGGATACAGGAACTACTCAAGAAAAAATACAATTTGCTATGTGGCGGGGACACGACCCCTCTACCGCTGCTAAAGTTTACGCAACTGCTAAATAATAATTACGAGCGTTTATTGCTTGCTCCTTTGTTAAATATCTTCTTGAAAAATAGGGTTTAGGTAGTATCCAGTCATTATCTTTCATATGTTTAGGTTTATCAATTCTGAATAACCATCTATTTGCTTTTTTATCAAATCTGACATAAGCATCAGGTCTTTGTTTAATAACTTCGGATGGAATAGGTGGAGGTTTCTTTGCGCAATTATCAGCGTGTGATAACCATTGTAAATTAGATACATCATTATTATGCGGATTATTATCTATATGGTGAACATCAGATAAATTATCAGGATTTTCTAAAAAGTGCTCTGCTACTAATCTATGAATATATACTTTCTTTTGTTTATATTTACCAGTACTGATTTTTTCTCTCTTAAATGTATAAAATAAATAAGGAGACCTGCTACCATTTGTATGATAGGGTTTTATCCGTTCATTTTTACTATTATATACGTGTCCTGTTGAGTAAACAAGGTAATCATCATCATATTTACAAGTCGCTACGTCAGGCATAGAATTATTCATTACCTTGTCTACAAACTTATTTTTTAAATACTTTACCTCAATCAAAGGTAAGTATGAATTCTCCTCTTTTGATATAAAGTGGAGTATGAAGTTGTTTAACCTGTTTACGTTTTTCTAATTGTTTCTTAATCCTTCTTGGAATAACCATCTCAATCTTTTCTCTAATTTTAGGGTCTTTATTGATTAAATCTACTGCTTTTCTAACAGAAGGTATTTCAGGAAATTTTGCTATATAAGTAGTATCTTTATATACTTCAATTGTATCCATATAACCACTTGGTAATAGAAAGTAATTATTACGAGCATATGCTATCAATTTCTTTGCTATCATCATAACATCCTGTTTTTCTTTGATTGTTAAAGTTTTCGCAGGATTTTGTTTCACTAAATATTCAATAAGTTCTTCTTTACTATTGATAAAAAAATATTCTTGTTCACTACAAACATTATCTAAAAATCGGACTACTTCAATAATCGCCTCCTGTAATTGTTTCTTATTTTTATCATTCTTATTTGTTATCGGTAATTTAAATACTCTGATAATATCAAGTAGTTCTTTTCTGCTATGTGTCATATGGATTGTAAAGGGTTTAGTTAAATCTTGTAATTCCATCTTTGACTTAATTTATATTTTATTTTTTAAATTTAAACGAAGTTAAAAATCAAAAGTGTCATAATGACACTTTACATATTTGATGTCATACCTACTACTCCTGGTCTCTCTGCTACTACAACATTACTCAATCTTTTTGTTAATCCTGCTCTCGCTTCATAAAATTCATCTTTTGTTACCTTTTTCCTCTGTGTGCCGTGTAGTTTACTAATTTCTCTCTGTAATTTTCTATCCGCCTTCTGTTGTCCTTCACAAGTAATATATTTGCCTCCCGCCTTATTCTGACGAGTATAGCAGTTGCTACCATCCTTTGCTTTTCCCATAGGTTTTAATTTATTAGTCAAAAATATTTAATATTTATCATTTTAAAATACTATCTATATTTTTATAAATGAAAACCTTAAACTTAACACCTCAATATACTGAAGAAGAGTTAGATGAAATGAAAGGTATTTATATTGATGATAGTTATTATGATACTTTGATTACAGAGGATTGTAATTGTTATAGAGAAGATGGTAGTATCTTATTCAAGTTTAGAAAAGGTATATCAGATGCTAATGAATGTGAAGTAGCATTCTTAGCGTTTAAAAATTTAGCGAAACCTTCTCATAGCAGGGGTGCTTCAGCAGGTCCGATAGACCCGAACAGCACATATTGGAAAAAGCGACCTATCATTAAGTTAAATAAACCTGGTGGTTGGACAGCAGAACACTATACACCGAAAGGAAACAAGAGTACTGTAAAAATAACGAATGAAATAATGAGTAATATAGTTGGATATTGGAGTGAAAGCACACAATACAAGTATAATTTACCCTGTAGATTATCAATGTATAGCAGACAGCATTTTCTGAAAGTAGAGGATGGAGTGCCTTTCATAAGGAAAATATCAAATAGTTATAGAAATCTACATCCTGATTGGTATAATAAACAAATGAAACAGGGTAAGATACAACCTAATATGTTAGTAGAAGATACACCTTTTTCAACTATCACAATCAATAGAAATTTTAGGACAGGAGTTCATAAGGACGCAGGAGATTACGGATTTGGTAATCTATCTGTTTTAGAATACGGAGCATATCACGGAGGATATTTTGTTATCCCTAAATACAGGGTAGCGATTGATATGAGAGCAGGAGACCATCTATGTGCTGATGTTCACGAATATCACGGAAATACTGAAATGTATGAAACAGAAGAAGATAAATTAATCAATGATAAATTACCTCAAATCTACAATGATAATTTAGATATCGGAATAGTTGGATTAAACAATAGATATACAAGGATATCATTAGTATGCTATCTTAGAGGTGAGTTAAAAAATTGTAAGATGGAGTTAGACCCTGAACTACTCAGACCCATCTTACCTAGTGAAAACAAGATATCTGTATTCTTTATCAATAAATTAGAAGATAGTGAAAAACGTAAGAAATATTATACTTCAAATTGGTCTCATTGTTATACTCACGAAGAAGCATTAAACAGGATTATAAAACACAATATGAAAAATGTAATTATCTGTGATGATGATTTTGATATGATAAAAAAAACACCGGGAGATATCAAGAAATTTAAACACAGAGATGGTATAACATTTTTAGATAATCTGAAAGAACTACCGAAAGGTATTCATCCGATATCTGAAAGAAGAAACAAGTTAGTATATTTTGTTCCTGATAGTCAAATCGCTGTCAAGTTAATGATTGGTAAAGACATTCCTAAATATGAAATCTCACCGCCTTTATTTAAGCAAAGTGTCATTATGACACTTTAGTAAGTCAATAAAAACGACACCTTAGCGTAGGATATTTAAAAAATACAATTTAATGTTAATTAGTGTAAAAAATCTTTTTAAATTTGATAGGGTATTTATTTTTTGTAATCACATAATATACAAACAAAAATGGCATCAAGCAATATCCCTGTTAAGCAATTCACTAAGTCGCTCCGCGGTCTACCCGATGATATACTCAAAATGATGGTTTCAAGCGTCAAGGTCGCTACGCTCGCTCAACCTCACACCAAAAATCGTATGATTAAATTTATTGTTGATAACAGGGATAAGATAAACGTTCATCAGGTTGATACTGATGTTGATATAGAAGATAGAAAAAATGAGGTAGTTGGTTTTACAATCCTTATGAGAATTATTATTGATATTTGTGCTAAGAAATGTGAGAAGTATACATTTGGCACACTTCGCTTATTTATTCATCTGTTTTATGATATCAGTGTTGATGACAAAGCAGTATTATTCAAAAGCGGACTGACCGATAACTTACGGGAATTTGCTGAGTATATTTCAGGTAAGGATGATTTTGAGAATGTTTATCATTTTAAGGAAAAGTTTAAGGAAGGTGTATTTGATGTTATTGAAAAAGAGATAATGTATCGTGTTTATAGTCAGGCATCATTATTAGCGGGGACACACGCTCATCATACTGAAGGTAATAACAACAGGCATCAGCAATTTCTGGGTAAAAACTCAGAAAAGTTAATTATCTATTCACTATGTAATGCTAATCTTGATGGATTTGATAATAGTTTTGATTTCTCACCCGAGATTGACGAACCATCTAATACTTTACCTCAATTTGTAGACACTGAGGATTTATCTACTCCTGCTCCTAGTCCTACACCCGCCGTTTCACAAGCAGCACCAGCACCCGTAGCTCCGGTAGCACCGGCAGAACCGGCATTCACAGGTAGCGAACCGATTGTAAAGATTGTTACAGACCCTGCTGAATGTGAAAAGATACTTGAGGGAATTGGAAACCTAATGAACCCTGGTCATTATCAGGAGTTATCAAAGCATAAGATTAGTAAGCATAGTTGGAACAAACTTCGTAAGAAGCATAATCTAAAAGGTAGATGGGATATTTATGTTGAAACAGCAGAAATTTTAGGAGACAAACCGAGACAGAATAAGAACCTAAAGTATCAAAATCCTCGTCATACTCTACCGGGTTGGGAAGGTGTTTGGAATTGTAATGAGACAGGAACTCCTGTAAGTAATCATCCTTACGGAACTATCTATCTTGTAGACCCTAAGATGCCTTTACCACCACCATCCTGAACTCTGATTAACATTATCATTTTCAATACTCTCTTTCGCTTTCAGTTTTAGATTAATTTTTTTTATATCTCTTTTCATTTCTTCAATAGTTAGTTTCATTAGTTTGATATCCTGTATCAAACTACTGATTTCTATTGTTGCTTTTTCTAAATCATCTCTAACAACATCAATAGGTTTGATGTGTATAATATCTCTTGGCATTTTTAATTTATAGTCTATTTTTTTTTATATCAATATTAACAAAATGAATTTGAATGAATATCATAGATATATAAATTTAAGGTGTAGACCTGACAGAGACATATTATGTAAAGACCAATTGAAAGGTATAGGTATTTCAGAACCTAAGAGATACAATGCTTTCAAAACGAAAGATGGTATCATAGGTTGCGGTATGTCTCATTTATCTGTATTACAAGAGGCGAAGGATAAGAACTATCCTTACATATTGATTTGTGAAGATGATGTAGTATTCAAAGACCACTACAAAATGTTAGAAAAAATAGATAATCTAAAAAATGATGATTGGGATGTATTATTGCTAGGTGGTAATATGTTTTCTCCTTATAGTGAATATTCAGATGATGCTTATAGAATTCATAGGTGTTTCACTACAACAGCATATATAGTTAGACAACATTATTATGATACTTTGATTGATACTTGGCAACCTGCTTTACAAAAGTTAGTTCAGACAGGTAATAGAGATTTTAGTTTAGATGTTGCTTGGTTTCCTCTACAAGAAAGAGATAAGTGGTTATTGATAAGACCTTTACAGGTTTATCAGAGACCTGATAAAAGTGATATTGAAAATAGAATAACAGATTATAGACATCTAATGTTATCAGAAAAAAAATAATCTAATCTAAAATTTAATCTAAAGTGTCATAATGACACTTTACAATTCTAAGTCCATCCACTCCTTATATGTCTTTACTTGTTTTGATAATATTGCTTTCCAGCAGTTTTTGTAATCAGCATCCATCTCACCTCGCATCATATTGTAAGCACCTAATTCAAACATACATTTGTAGTCTTTATCAGGATATTCAATTTCTTCAGTTTCTTCTTCGCTATCTTCATCATCAACTACTTCTTTCTTAACAAATTCCTCATTCTCATAGTATCTACAAGAGGCAGATATATCCTTGAAACTAACATCCGCACCCGCCTTATCCGCCCAATAACAATCACTCCAAACACAATGTATCATAGTCTGATAATCTTTGAGTTTCTCAATCTCTTCATCCTTCTTATCAAGACATTCTTGGTCTACTTCATACTCCTCACGCCCAGCATCAAACCCTCTCTGATGGTAGGTTTCCTTAACTTCATCTATCTGCCCCTCAAGTTGCTTGATTTTCTGTGCTTGTGCTTCACACTTACCCTCAAACCAAACACCCATCATAGCGATAGTATGAATATCTTTCTGCTCCTTCAACGCTTGACCCATACGACTATTTGAGAAATCGGGACATTCTGATATCTCAACATCACTTACCTTCTCTACTTTTTGCTCTTTGATACCAAACTCACTCATAAGTTTCCTAACTAGTGCTTCCGCCTCTACGTTATTCATACTATCAGTGATATGTTTAGTGATACTATCCGGTGTGATTTCTACTGCCCTTTTCGCTTGGACTACCGGTGCTACCCGGTGTCCATCGGGTTGCTTGCGTCCTACGGGATTTGGTACTGTATGACATTTGTTATCCCCATCACATCCGTTGATACCGAAGAAACCGGTTTGTGTAGGGTCATAGTCGGCAAACCAGTCTGAATATGATACTATTTCATCCTGAATACCCCTAACTGAGCAGAGCAAGCGAATGAGACCTACATATAGAAACTTATAATCCTTACCAGCATCTAGTCCACCCCAGCAATTGCTATTACTGGTATCAGTGCCTAACCAAGCAGGGTCTGCTAAGACATATTCTACGAGAGGTTGTGCTCGGCGGGTGATAGTTGTGATACTCAAATCAGAGTAATCATTCCATCCCTTTGTGTAAGCGATATCCTCATAGAATTTTGTGCCGAATTCATCTATGTATTCAAGTAGCACCTTGCTACGCTCAGCGAGTGTATCGGCAGTCCAGTCCGCCTCCCAGCGTTCCCCGCGTAGATTGTGAAATCCGAAGTCAGGGCATCCATCCTGAAACTTCTTGATACGTTCCAGTTCCTTGTCGGTAGCAGAGCGGATAGTGTATGACTTTGGCATTTTGCTTATTGTTGTATGTGTAGATTGTGATTATCTTGATAAAATGTATCAACTCAAATTTAGAAACTTTTTTGACCCCAAGGTGTCGTTTTAGTCCCGATATCAATGCTCCTTACTTTTAAGAAAAAAAAATATCTAATCTAATAAGGGATTTTTTTGTAAAGTGTCATAATGACACTTTAGGATTTGCGAGCGTGAGGGCAGTTTCGCTTGTTGTGTCCTACCCTACGGCATACACTACACCTGTTTTTTTTCGCTCGGGACTTAGGATAAGTCCTGATAACTTTGGTTTTGTATGGTTTTTGGTATTCATTGATGAGTTTACACATCATTCTGATACCTTCTCGCTCCCGGTATCCCATATGATGATTTTGGATGGTTCTGAGTGTCATTCGGCGGTTCACTATCCCCTCTACCTCCCTACTATCTTTGGTGCTATGAAGGGTGGTGCCATACTTTTCAAGTATGTTAACATTCTTTTGACCGGTGATATCTTGCCAGTATTGGATGGTATTGCGTTTCCTAACCGCAAGCACCTCCTTACCCACCATCTCAAGTAGGTCCCAGCACAACCCCCACTCGGTAGGGGGTTTCCTAGGTGTTGGCGTGAGTTCCAGGTCGCTCTCCATCGGGTCTTCGTCAGATAGCGGGAAGTCCTCGGGTATCGTGAGTTTGTAAGCAGAGGACATTTCGCTTATTGTTGTATGTGTAGATTGTGATTAGGATGATAAAATGTATCAACTCAAATTTGAGAACTTTTTTGACCCCAAGGTGTCGTTTTAGTCCCGATATCAATGCTCCTTACTTTTAAGAAAAAAAAATATCTAATCTAATAAGGGATTTTTTGTAAAGTGTCATAATGACACTTTAGGATTTGCGCACGCGAGGGCAGTTTCGCTTATTGTGTCCTACCCTACGGCATACACTACACCTATTTTTTTTCGCTCGGCGCTTAGGATAAGACTTGATTACGCGGGGTTTGTACTGAGGTTGATGATAGTTGATGGCGCTAGCGTGATGCTTGATACCGCGGTAAGGGCAAACATAGGTTTCTTGGTTGTCGTGAAGACCCGCTATGATGTATCTATCAATACTCTTAAGTGTGAGGCGGTAATTGATAATGAAGGTGGTGCGCTTGCTACCTGTATTCCAATCACCATCCAGCGCAGAGTAGTCC
>Ga0070754_10003113_pt1 | contig 11862 bp, 4 predicted proteins | sample VirMetDEL_Sep_01_FD_75181 | JGI IMG/M metagenome (GOLD analysis project Ga0070754, IMG submission 75181) | Aqueous microbial communities from the Delaware River and Bay under freshwater to marine salinity gradient to study organic matter... | ecosystem: Environmental > Aquatic > Marine > Coastal... | reverse complement strand
TGCGCCCGGGCCTCCCCACTCACCCCGGAGGAATGCAGCGGTAGCGGCTGCTGCGCTCTTGGGCGTGCTGAAGTCGGCGTTGCTTGCGGCACTGTTGGGGCCGGAGCCAGCGTGCCCAATGTTCAGCAGGTTGTAATCACCAAAACTGTTGCCGCCCTCTGATTTGGTCCACGCGGCCAGTACCCGGGCGTCCATGCCGGTCTGCCGGGCCAACTCATTGATGAATAGCCCCTCGTCGCCGGGCAGGTTAATGCGGCCACCACTCTGGCCCTCCCACTTGGCAGCCTGATCTAGCAGGTTTGCGGCCTGCTCTCCAACACCCTCTACCCGGGCGACCAGTTGGCGCGTCTTGGGCGTGGTGATCTTGCCGTCGTCGTCTATACCAATGGTGCCGTTGCGTTCGGCTGCCCGGACTTCCTTCAGGGTCAGATCACCTACTACTTCCTTGCCCCGGTAATTGGTAACGAGGGTCTGCTTACCCTTCTCTACTGTCTTGGTTCGTGGGTCATCCAGTGGGTTGCTTACATTGCCTCTTCCGCCCATTGCCTTGCGGCTGGAAGTTTTCAGTTGCTTGACGACTGATACGCCTACGCGGTCATCGCTTGAGTAGACCGACTTGATGTTGACCTTGCGGCCCTTGATGACACCACCAGAGTCGTAAAGTTTCAGTTCTTTTTGTGCCTGCTTGTAGCCCGGGTACATCATTCCGACATTCAGGCTCTCCCAACGCTCCTTGACATCCAGACGCTCCCGCTTGGGTTTGTTGATGCGCTCCAAGAAGCCTTCGCTTTCGGGCATGGGGGCACCGGTCTGCCGGTAGATACGGGCCAATGCAAGCGCGATCTTGTCTGCCTCATCTTCAGCCTCCTGCTTGGTCCCCCACTCACGCAGGTACTGGGCGTAGTCAGGGCTGGTGCGCTTGTACTCAGACAGAGCAAGGTTTCGGCGGTGCCAACCGGCAGACCAACTACGCTCATCGTTTTCACTCAGCCACTTCTGCTCTCGCTCTGCCCGTTCACGGCCCCGGGCTGCTGCTTCAGAGTAGGTCCTGCTGCTGTAACCAATCGCTTCGCCGTAGCGCTCCCACAGGTCATTGACCTGATACCGGGCAGCAACCTGATCTATGTCTTCTGGAATGGCAAACGGGAATGCCAGTCGCCTGAAAGCGTCACGCAGTTTGTTGGGGTCATCGCCCGGCTGTCCCTTGCGTACTTCATCACCCTTCCACGCTGCCTTGAGTTGGGCATTTGGTGAGTCAAGAGGACCCTCAAGGTGGAAGGAGTGGTAGCGCAGGAACTCACGGCTGATAGGTGAAAGCCGTGCATAACTGCTGGCCATCTCCCTGACTGAATCGCCCAATGTCAGCGGGTCACTTCCAAACGGATTGTCCTTATCCTCAAGCGGATTGCCGTAGCGGTCTCTACCCATGAGTGCTAGAGCGGGGATAGCAACGCCCGGGTTCAGAGTGTTGGCAACCAGCCCAAGGGTGTTGGGGTTGCCGCCGCCAAGGAACTCAAAGAAAGAGTTACCGCCGACCGCAATGCGGTTGAGTTGCAGCATGGCTACTGGGGCCGGGCTTTCATCAGACCAGATCGGCACCGCCGCCCAACCAGAAGAGTAGGTCGGGTCGGCCTTCACATAGTCCTCAATGATCTCTGCGTTCATCTGGCCCAGCACGGTTGCCAGCGTCCAGCGCACAGGATGGTTTTTCGGGTAGGTCCTAAGCACCCAGTTCATGGAGAAGCGAACGAACGGGTAGAAGAAGATCACGCTGGCCAGTGGCCGCTCCCACGGCTTCAGGGCTGACCAGTTGCCCAGTGAGTCGTCAATGTGCTGCACGATCTGCCTGCCTGCCGCCCGGCCTTCAGGCGAGTCAAGGAACTTCAGCCTCTGGGCATCAGTCATGTTCTTGAGCCTGTCGGCTACCTTTTCGATCTCATCAAACTGACCCTTGACGGCCTTGGCTGACCGGCCCAGCGTGCTCAGGTTCCGGTCGATTTCTGCCAGCACCGCAAACTCACGGATGGCTGCGCCCTTCATCTTGTCTAGGTTGCCAAGCGCCCTGATCTTGACGATCTCGTCAATCAGGTAGCCAAGGTCGGTTTGCCGGGCAAGTTTGATGGCTGCGGAAGTTTCACCCTGCATGACCCGTGAACTGCGGGAAGTGATGCTGTCGGTCCCCAGAGTAGTTGCAGCAAAATACCCAAGCCTCCGGGCTGATTCTGGGTCATCGGCTATTGCCTGTGCCCGGCGTGCACGCAACTGCATGAACTGCATTGCGGCCTTCGGGTTGTCAGCCGCCCATACAAGCCACTCAGCAATGGGCTGTGCGAAGAGCCATGCGAACGAAGTACCAAGGACCGCGCTGGTTACCAGTGAGTTGACCTTAGCCACAACAGCGTAAAACTTGCTGTTGTATGACTTCTCTTCGTAGAAGAGTCGCTGGATTACGGGCTTCTTGATTAGGTAGTACTTCTGGCCCTGCCCTTGCTGTGACAAGACGATGGCCCTCTGCCTAATGGCCTCTGCACGCATGGCCGGGTCTTCGATGCCCTCAATGCTCTTGTCGATCTCATCGTCTAGTTCCTTGACGCCACGGTCTAGCGCGTCCTGAAGACTGGTGCGGTCACGCCGGTTGACATCCTTTTCGGCCATGACCCTGAAGAGATGATTTGGAGAAGCCGTCAGGCGAGTGTTTACTTTGACATAGCCACTCATATCGACACCCCTTGCTGCGAGTCCTTCGATCTGGGGGTTCGTCAGGGCTTTCTGCGGCCCAAGCCCAAGGTCTACTTCCAGAGCATGCTCTGAAACTATGTAGATGCTCAGGTTTAGGTTGCGCTGGAAGATGTAGTTGTCTTGGATGTGCTTGTGCCATGCCTGAAAACTACGGTCTACATTGTTAGCCCTAGCCTGATCGCCGGTACGCTGCTTATCCATCCGTGTGCTAATGCCAGCAAAATAGGCCGGTGTACCTGACTGCACACCTACATCATTTACCGGACGGTTAGGAATGTAGATTGCTCCTTCACTACCAACGAGCGCCCGGTAGTGCTCAAGTTGCTGCTGGTACATGGTGTTAAAAATTGCAACCCAACGCTCTTGGTATTCGGCTCGTTTTTCTAGGCTCATTCTTTGAGCAGTGGCCTGAATTAGATCGCCGTTGGTAGCCGACAGTGTGAGGAATCGGCGGTCATTGATGAGCATGCTGATAACTGCCTCACGAACAAAGGCATCATTGATGCGCTCATCAAGCAGGGCCAACTCTTCGGCGTCAGCCTCATCTGCTCTGTCGAATAGTTCCTCTCGCCTGATCTCGTCTTCGCGGCGACTGGCAACCAACTGATCGCGCTCGGCAGTCAACTCAGCCGTGCGCCTTGTCGCTTCCTCTGGGGATAGCGCCTGCAGCCGGGCCTCATCAATGCCGGACTCAGCCAGCACCGCCGCAACTTCAGCCTCTAGTTCTTCTTTAGTCAGCCTGCCCCTGACCTGATCGATCAGTTGCTGCCGCTCCGCTGCCATCTCCTGCACGCGAGACTCAAGATTCTCACGCTCTGTCAGCGCTTCGTCTAGTTCGGTGCGCTTCCTAGCAATGCGGTAGTCGGGCTTGTACTTCCTAAGTTTTGCCCGGCGCTTGCGCTTCCGATTGCGAAGGTCCTTGAGGATGGCCCGGCGCTCTCCCACCAGACCCTCCTTCTTGCCCCGCGCCTTCTCCCGGGCTTGATCTAGGAGTTCCCGTTCCTTGCCCAGCCGGTTAATTAGGGCCGGGTAAAAGCCTACTTCGTCTTCTGGTCGGGGCCTTCTGCCTGCCGTGCCGCCTTCTCGCGCTGGGAGTATTCCTTCGCTTTTCTCAGAAAAGCGGGTCCGACCGCCCTCGGCGTAAGTACGACCGCCCCACCGCTCTCCGTAGGAGTTGGCTGCTTGCTGGATTTCTGGGATTTGGCTGATCGCTTCGTCATAGTCAGTCCTTTCTAGGAATTCTACAAAACCTTCCGTGACCTTGGCCTCTCCCTCCGTCAGGTCGGAGAAAGCCCGGGTGTAATCGTCAAGGTTATCGTCCGGGGCGAGATAGAAATACGCCTTGTTGCCAAGCCTGCTCCCGCCTACTTCGTCCCCAATGGCTTTGATTGCAGCATCAACTTGCTCCTTGGTCAGGTTGTCCTTCAGGGTCAACTCAAGGGACCGGGTTGGCATAAGGCCCGGGCCTTTAGTTTTGCTGAAGACAATCATGGCTTCCTGCTCAAAGTATTTGCCAATAGCCGCTGCAACTGCCCGGACAGCGGTGGGGTTAGCAATCGACAAGAGACTGACATACGACGGCTCGCTGCCGCCCAGCCAGAATCCTTCTTGCATGCGGTGCTCCAGTACCCGGCCCCGCTTGCCGCCTACGCCAAATGACGCCTTGAGACGGCGCATCATGTCTGACAGGAAGAGCGCGTATTCCTCCTGAATCTGCGGTCGCCGCATCTCAGAGTCTAGTTCTGGGCTGCCAGTATCCCGCTGGAAGGTGCCCGTAATAGAAGTGGCCCCGTCTCCCTCCCCGGGGGTGTATGCCCGGTGATCGGCTGCAATTTCCTTTGCAAGTTCACGGTTGCGCCTCCACTGAATTGGCGTGCCATCGGGGGCAACAGCCCACCAGTGTTTCTTGTTGCTACCGTCTACGCTGTCAAGCAGGTCTTCTCTGACAATCTGGTAGCCAGCATCTGATTCTAGTTTGCCGACGCCGGTTCCCGTCCATACCTGCCCTTCGGCCAGTTCAGCAGCCTCTGGGTTGTTCCGGCGCATGACGGCAATTCCTCGCTCGTAATTACGCTGGTCGCGCTCTACCTGCTTGGTTAGTTCGTTTAGCCGCTTGTTGATCTGGTCAAGGTTTCCGCCGCGCCCGATCTCATCGCCAATCTCTTCGATCTCCCGGCTGATGGCTGCGATGCGTCCCTCACGCTCTCGCCGGGATGCAGACTCTTCGGCTGTCTCTTGGGTGTCTCGCCGCTTCTTTCGGTCAGCCTCACGGAGCATTCCCAGTTTGTCGGTCAGCCTAGTGACCCGTCGGCCTACCTTACGCAGGTCTGCCCGGGATGCCTTGACTTCTGAGCCAAGGGCGGTTGCCCGGGCAAGGTCAGCCTCCACCTTGTCTTTAGCCATGACTTCGGGCCGCTCTAGCCTGTCCCGCCCTTGAGCGTCTACCCGGTAAGGATTGACCCCGCCGACAAATGCCATTGCACCGTCTTCGCGCCTGCCCGGCGTAACAACGGTGCGGCCCTCTGGCATGAAGAAAGTCGATTTCATGCCGTCTCTCTCCATGGCAACAGCAGTCTCTTGATCGGCAGCCCGGGAGCCGGTAGGCGTGCCAAGAATTTCGTCACGCTGGGCCATGATTCTCATATCGACGCTTTTGAGTTCGGCCCTTACCTGACGGAATAGGTCAGCGCTTTCTCCGTCTTCCCAGAGTTCCTTGGCCATCAACAGCGCTCGCAACTCAATGGCTTCGGGCGTGCCGTTGGCATCTTCCAACTGCCTCTCAATCCAACGCTTGCTAATACTCATTGGCGCGTCACGGGACTGCAGGAAGACGGCAAGGTCACCTATCGTCAAAGCCGGACGGGTGTTCTTTCGGGCCTGTGCCTCCAGTTGGGCGTCAGACATATTCGCGTTGGGCTGCAACTGTTCCCGGGCTGACACAACGGTGTCGCCTGAAGCATCAATGTCGTCCTTGAGTACTTCCGCAAGTTTGTCCTTGTTGATTTTGACTTCGCGCTCAAAGGCAGCCAGCATTACAGCCTTTAGTGCCCGGCCTGCGCGACCGTTGTTTACTTTGCGTAGTGCGTTGTAGACAACTGAATAGTCATCTTGCATGCCTTTTTCTGCCCGGGCACGCTCACGGTCCATCATAATTGTCGTTTCAGCAGCAGCCCTCATGTCAGCAGTCCAACGGTCCCAACGCTCTGCAAGATTTCGCCCATCAGCAAGACCACTTGGTACTTGCTCCGCAATCTTTCGACTTACCTTGCCGGGCATGCCCTTCCAAAGGGGACGGGTCAACCATCCGGCACCCATCAGGTTGATGAGGCCGTAGTCATCAATGGTGGCTTCCTTAACGATGTCGGCGTCACCGGATGTGTAGACATGGAAGAGCGCTTCGCCTTCCTTGTAGAAAGCGTCGGCCATGTACTCAAGGGGCTTGGTGTTGCCGGTACGGGCTGCCATGCCTATGTTGGCAAGGATGACTACTGGGGAAGTAACGCCAGCAATCAGGCCCCGGGCAGTGGTCTCAAGCACCTGTACTGGGTCTTCGATAATTGCTTCTGCTGTACCAACGGCAGCAGGTATTGACCAATCGTGCTTATAGATTGCCCCACCAAGTAGAGTAATGCCAACACCTTTTCGGGTAAGTCGATAGGCTTTGCTGTCGCCAACAAGCCGGGCCGTTTCCAGCGCTTTACTGCCACGCTGAACCGTTTTGGTCTGTGCTAATGCCCCTTGCGTTCCTTTGCCACCAAAAAGTGCACCTTGTAAGGCACGCTCTTTAGAGACAGTCTTAGGCCCAAAATATTTAGCCTTAGTGGTTGCAGCACCTTTTGGCCCAACAGTAAATACTCGCGCCCTTCCGGCGTTGCGAAAATTTTTGTACAGTTTGACTACATTACCTGCTGCTCCTATTCCTCCTTTGCCAAGCCTAGTAAACAACAGAGCACTTAGGGCTACATTGCCGTAATCCTGCATTGTCGCTTCATATTTGGGCAATTCATTAACGCTTTCATCATCAAGCAAAGTTTCTGCAGAACTTGCTACTGGTGAAAATTGACCTGCTGAACCAATACGACCAACAAGATCAGAGGGGCTTTGAGCACCCACAACAAACTCTGCCATCTTGGCTGCATCTCCTGCGACTTCTGGGATGCCTTCGGTAAAGAAACCGGCAATAGTTGCGCCAAGGGAGGGCGTTTCTTCTTCTATTCGCTTCTGTTCTTGACGAGCCGCCTTTTCAGTGGGAAGGATTGCCCGACGCGCCTTGCCACTCAAAACATCCTTACGCATCAGGCGCAAGTTGTAATCAACATCTTCCTTAGAGTTACCCTGCCGGTAGCGAGTGTTGAGTTGCTTGACCTGCTTGGCCCCAATTTTGTTGCCCTGCTTGTCTCTAGTGGTTTTGGCAACAGTCCTGTAGTCGCTTGCTTGTTCAGCCCTAACCTTGTCATCTACTGCGTAAAAAGACGCCAGCATTTCGTTACGCTGCCGCTGCGTTTTGGTCCGATTTTTCCAGTCACGCATGATTGACTTGCGCTCTGCTGGGTCGCTTTGCTTGATGTACTGACTGCGTACCTGCTTCAGCGTTCGATTGACCCGCCGGGCAGCAACGCGGTCTGCACGCTTATCCTTCGCCCGGTCAAGCCTGCGGTTCAGCCGCTTGAGTTCCTGTTTCTTTGGCCTAGTGGAGGTAGGCATCTTGGACAGGCGACTGGGGCTGAGAAGGAACGGGTCAGAGTCGGTCCCACGCCTAACGGAGGAAATCTTTTGCTCAAGACGCCCAACCTGTCGATTTGATGCTGCTACCCGGTTCTGGGGTGCACGCTTACGGGGCTGCTTGGGTTTATCGGGCTGACGAACCGGCTTACCTTGTGCTGCTCTCTTAGCCCGGTTTTCAGCCTGCTTTGCGGCAACCGTCAGCCTGCCAGTCAGGTTCGGTGTACCAAAAACCCGATCAGCAACCCGGGCACCCTTCTTGGTAACCCTTGGCTTGCGCTTACTGACTATCCCACCGCGAGTGGTGTAACCACTTCCACTGGTAACTTGGGTAACACCGCTGGGGACACCATACCCCCGGGCGACATTCAGGTTAGTCCTAGAAACCTTCTTACCGGCAGCAGCCATGCTGGCTGCAAGACCGGCTTCAGATGCGGTACGACCCCCTTGACTTGGCTTGGGCCGCTTCCCCTTCTTAGCCATGGTTAGCCGAAGAGGCCGGGGTTCTTCTTCTTAAAGCGCTTCCTGAACTTACGGCGCTCTACCGGTGACCAGTTGACGCCTTCGCGCTTCTCAAGCCGGTCAAGGAAGTCAGTGTAGGACCTGATCTTCCCACCACCAATCAGTTCCTTGGCTGCAGCGGAGTACTGCTTGTACTCACCACCGGTTAGTTTCCTTTCTCCACCGGAGCCACCAGAGCCACCGGAATCGCGGCCATCCTGATTGACCTTCTGCTGCTCAATGTCTAGTTCGCGGTTCTTGATGCCCAGTTCCTGACGGGCCTGCCTACCGGCCTGTGCCAGTTCTGCCCGACCCAACTGGAATTGCTGCTGCTCGCGCCGGAGGTCCAGCAGGTTCTTCAGGTTGGTGGCTCCCCGTAGGCCCCTCATGGTGGCCAACTCACCCCGTGCTTCTCTACGGGCTTCTGCGGCGGCTGCCCGGGAATCAGCCTTGCGCGATGCAATGTTCCGGGCTATAGCCATCCGCTGGTTTTCTGCCGTGTTCATGGCAGCCAGCCCCTGTGAGTTGACATTGTTGACCGTAGCGGTGCCCATGACCTGTCCAAGGTCCTGAAATGCCCGGCTGTTTGCCGCATTGGCTGCCTGCTGCATCTGGGCCATCTGGGCAATTCGTCCCTGTGAGGCAGAAGCCCCGGCATTCTGGGACGCCAGCATGCTGATCTGTCCACCAAGGACTGACCCCTGCAACTGGTTGATGGAATCCTGTGCCGACGACGCGCTCTGGGCAAGTCGGGCATTGAGTGAGTCACGGTTTTCGACAGCCCGGTTTCCGGCTTCCTGCATGTAGCCGCCCAGCCGCTGGTTCATCCCGGCTGACTGCTGATCTAGCCGTGCGCCCATTGCTCCAAGCGCGGCAAGGTCGCGCCTGTTGCCACGGTTAATCGACTGGATTAGGTTCTTCTGGGCATTGATCGCTGGCTGCGTCTCAATGCGGGTCAGCGCCCTAGCGGTCCTCCCAAAGGGTGCTCCGGCAAGGGGCTGGTTAGGGTTGTAGAGGGGCCTGCCCCACTTCTTCTTCTTACGGTTGCCTTTCGCCATGCCTAGAGCCTGCCCTTTATTCTAGTACGCCTCCGCTGGAGTTTCTTGATTCTCTTCTCAATCTTGGCCTTCTCATTGGGGCCAGCGTTCTTCTGCTTTTCGCGGAGTGCCTTGATACGGCTTGTAGTCTGACGGATGGCCCGGCGGTTATCTTCTGCCCGAAACTGCGGCTCAAGGTTTTGCCGGTCTCCGGCACTGGTCTCTGACTCATTTAGCATTAGTTCTGCCTGTCGGCCAGCGCCTTCACGCTCTAGTTGCTGAATGTCAGAGGTCAACTGCGACTGCAAACCGCCCTTCTCAAGGATGCGGCCTCTATCGGCTGCTGCTTTATCGCTTTCCCTACGGAAAGTATCGGCGGCATAATCCATGTCATTCAGAGTGCGCTCTTCACGGAACCCACCGCTCCTGAGACCACGACCTAGCCGTGACATCGCAATAGATTCCTGCCGTCTACGGTTGTACTCGCTCATCTGTGCGCTTTCCAGCGCAAAGGAACTGTCGGCCTGCTGCTGCTGAAGGTCTAGTTGCTGGGTCTGAACGAAGAAACTGTTTTCCAGCGCCGTACGGTGTTCCCAGTACTGCTCGTCTCTGGGGTCAATCTTTTCTGCGTAGACCGGCGACGGGGCTGGCTTAGGCCGGGGCTGCTGGTTCTGCTGCTGGTTTTGCCGACGTTCGCGCTCTCGCTTCTTACGCTCCCGTTCCTGCTGCTTCTGGTAGGGAGTCTGCCTGCCTCCACCAAAACGGCCCTGACCGCCCTTGTCTCCGGGCCTTACGCCACCGTTGTTGTTGGGTCCCCTGTTGGGCCTGCCACCCGGGCTTACCCCTCCGTTATTGTTGGGGCCTTTGCGAAACGAGTTGTTGCGGCCCTGCTGCTGCCCACCTGTAGTTGATCGGACGGATGGAGCAGACGGCGCACGGGGAGGTTGCGCCGGGTTATTCTGGTTGCCGACCATAGCGAGATTTTAGCCTAGCGGTGGGCACTTCTGTTAAAGAGGACATCACGATTGGTGGAATTGGATGCGATAAAGGCCCATTTGCTTTTCCATGGCTCGTAGGTCATCTCTGCCATCAATTCTAGGGCCTCCGTAAAATCGGGGTTTACGCCGATTGCCTGCAAACAGGACGCCCGGGCTTCGGTCCCCTGCTGGAGATACCACTGGCACTTTGCCAGCGTCAACCATGCCTCTGCCTCTTCGGCTGGGAACGCTGGAGCCTTCAGGTAGTGCTGGAGCCAATCGGCTGCCTTGTCGTAATCACCTAGATCGAAGTATTCCCGGCCAAGGTAAAAGCGCGTCCGGGGTGAGTCATTTTCTTTTTGGAGAAGCCTGATGTTGCGTTTGGTGTTGGAGTAGCCCCGTGGCCGGATGCTTTGGGCTACGGCTGTGTCGATGGTCGCTGGCTGGTTGAGGACTTCGTGGACGCGGCCCTGCCACTCAATGCCCGGTTCGTTGTGCCAAAGCCACGCCGCCTTGTGATGGTTGTTGATCAGGACTGAGGCTACGGAGTGCCCGGCAATCCGTTCGATCTCAGCCTTGATCTCCGATACCGGGGTGTCGTTTATGTGGTCGGCGTCGATTGAGTAAATCCAATCGCCCGTACACAGGGCCTTGGCGTAGTTCCGGGCAGCCGCAAAGTTGTCTCGCCATTCGATCTCAAACACTTCGTCGGTGTATTGTCGGGCAATCTCTACCGTTCCGTCCGTAGAGCCGGTATCGACTACTACGATTTCGTCTGCGTCTTTGATGCTTTCTAGGCAGCCCGGAAGCATCGTTTCTTCGTCACGGGCGATTAGGGCTACGGACAGACGCATCAGATCGCCATATTCTGACGGGCGATAGAGCGAACCTCGTCTTGGGTCAGGAGGCCGCTAAACCGGGCAACATCGCCAATCCTGCCGACGAACGGCCAAGCGCCGGTCGTGTTGGAGGTGTTGAAGTTGTTGCGCGAACTGCCATTTACCCCACCGATTCCATTCGCCCCACCGTGAGCCGCAAGGCTAGTCCCGCTGTTTGTCAAGACCGAGCCAACCGATGTTCCGTTGATGTAAAGAACGGTGCTTGGAACGGTTGCGTCATAGCCGTAAGCGATGTGGTAGAGGGTGCCGGTCGTAAGACTTGTCTCGCGGATTCGGCTGATGAAAGTGCTGGAAGTCCAAGCCAAGCCGTAAAGGGTTGCGTTGTTCAGGTAAAGGCTTGCCCCATTGACAGTTGCTCCTTCCTCCCAGATCAGTTGGCTTGGCTCACTAACGCTTGACAACTCAATAAACGCTGTGATCGTAAAAGCGTCTGCTGCCGCGTTGATATCTCCCGACTGCGCCGGGACGGTGATGTAGGGGCTGTCGTTGAACTCAACCGACTGCCCATCTATCGCTAGGGGTCCGGCTTCCAGCGTCGGGCTGCCAACATATGTGCCGTCGTTGCCGACCGTCGCAACGGCGGTAGAGCCGGAGGAATCATTCAGCCGCCACCAGCCAATCGGGTTGAGCCTGTCTATTGCGTCTGCCGGGTTGGGCAGTAGTCCTTGGAAGCCGAGCGTCTGGGGCATCAGGAAGCCGCCAGATCGCCCACCAGCACATAAGTATCGGTGCCGGTACAAAGGAGAGTTGCCGCCGAATACTGAGCGCGGAGTTTCAGGGATGGGGTGGCGTTCACGGTCGTACTTGATGCCACCACCGTCACCTGACCTGCCCCAAGTTGGAGCAAGTCTATTCGCTCGCCCGTGTTGAGGTCAAGCGAAGCCCCGACCGTCACATCTACCCCCGTTGCGGAGTCCACGGTAATCAACTTGCCTGCGTCTGCCGTGACCAGAGTGTAGGCGGCAGTTTTGGCATCAATGGTTTGGG